>ERZ824600.2736-NODE-2736-length-18067-cov-13.697868_pt1 | contig 18067 bp, 20 predicted proteins | sample MGYA00519933_ERZ824600 | MGnify/ENA primary metagenome ERZ824600 (study PRJEB31778, sample SAMEA3449178) | human gut metagenome | biome: human gut; feature: human-associated habitat; material: faeces | place: United Kingdom | collected 2010/2012 ... | reverse complement strand
TAATACTAGTATGTATGTATTAGGTCAAACATTTTATCAACATTCCTTCCATTTTCTATATATTTTTTATACACTTATTAACAATTCCTACTATTTAATTATACAACAAAATATTTTATATGACAATACAAAAAAAATCGAAAATTAATTCGATTTTTACGCATTCACTTTATAATCATCTTCCAAAGAAAATTCAACATTCTCTTCAATCCAATCTTTTCTCGGATCAACATTATCACCCATCAAAACACTAACCCTTTTCTCAGCAAGAGCAGCATCAGTAATACTAACCTTAATTAAATTGCGGTTATCCGGATCCATAGTAGTTTCCCATAACTGTTCAGCATTCATTTCACCCAAACCTTTATATCTTTGAGTAACAGTCTTTTGATTCTTATGCTTATCAATTATTTCCTTTCTCTCCTGATCAGTCCAAACATAATAATGTTCCTTACCACAAGTAATCTTATATAAAGGAGGCATCGCTACATAAACATGACCAGCCTCAACTAAAGGTTTCATATACCTATAAAAGAAAGTAAGTAATAAAATTTGAATATGAGCACCATCATCATCAGCATCGGTCATAATAATAACCTTATCATAATTAGAATCCTCAACATTAAAATCACTACCAACACCAGCACCAACAGTATGAATAATAGTATTAATCTCTTCATTCTTTAAAATCTCTTCAAGTCGAGCCTTTTCCGTATTAATAACCTTTCCCCTTAAAGGTAAAATAGCCTGGAACTTTCTATTACGCCCCTGTTTAGCACTTCCACCAGCCGAATCTCCCTCGACTAAAAATAACTCATTTATCTTCGGATTCTTAGACTGAGCAGGCGTTAGTTTACCACTTAAAGCACCCTCTTTTTTGTTTTTCTCTTTACCACTTCTAGCCTCATCACGAGCCTTTCTCGCAGCCTCTCTAACAACCTTCGACTTAATAATCTTATCCATTATATTAGTACTAACAGCCTTATTTTCCTCTAAGAAAAACTGTAATTTTTCACTAACAATACTATCAACAACAGTTCTAGCCTGTGGCGTACCTAACTTAGACTTAGTTTGACCCTCAAACTGTAAAGCCTCTTCCGGAATCTGTAAACTAATAATAGCCGTTAAACCCTCTCTAGTATCAGATCCCTCTAGATTCTTATCCTTATCCTTTAAATACTTATTAGTCCTAGCATAATCATTAAAAACTCTAGTTAAAGCTGACTTAAACCCAACTTCATGTGTACCACCATCATTGGTTTTAACATTATTAACAAACGAAATAATATTTTCAGCATAAGTATCAGTATACTGAAAAGCAACACATACCTTTATCTTATCCTTAGTACCCTCAAATACAGTTGTTTTATGTAAAGGCGTTTTTCCATCGTTCAAATAATTTACAAAAGCCTCTAAACCATTATCATAATGGAAAACATCGTTGCGTCCATCATCTTCATTTAATATTTCAATAGTAATATCTTTAAGTAAAAAAGCACATTCCTGCATTCTTTCACAAATAGTCGAATAACTAAAACGCGTAGTCTCAAAAATATCACCATCCGGCATAAATCTAACTTTAGTACCAGTTCTATTAGTATTACCAATTTGTTTTAAAGGAACATCTACCTTACCACCATCTTTAAATCTAATGAAATACTCGTGACCATCTCTTTTAATAGTAACTTCCATCCATTTACTTAAAGCATTAACAACACTAGCGCCTACTCCGTGAAGACCACCAGATACCTTGTATCCACCCTCTTCAAACTTACCACCAGCGTGTAATACCGTATAAATAACCTCCGGAGTTGACATACCACTAGAATGCATTCCAACCGGAACACCTCTACCTTCATCCTCTATACTAATACTTCCATCTTTATATATAACAATTTTTACCTTTTTACCATAACCATTTATAATTTCATCAACTGAATTATCAACGATTTCCCATACTAAATGGTGCAAACCTCTCTTATCAGTTGAACCAATATACATACCCGGTCTTTTTCTAACTGCTTCTAATCCCTCTAATATTTTGATTGAATTCTCATCATATTTTGTTGCCATCTTTATCACCATATTAATAATACAAAAAAAAAAGGAAATTGTCAAACAAAACCTTATTTTTCCTTTAATCACACTTATTTTCTGCTAAACACCTAACACAATTATAAGACTCATCAATTACACCAGTACTTATAATTATATTCATAAGTAATTCAACAATCGGTACTATAAAATATAACAATGCAGCTGATACTAATCTTAAGAAAAATGTCTTAAAACCATCACCTAGTTTAGCTTCTTTAGAAACAAGTACTTTTGCAAAATCTAACATACCCATTACAACTAATATAACCGGCACAATTATTTTTGCAATTATAACCACTACTCTTATAATTTGAACATAAGTATCACCAATAACAGTATTACCACATACAACCATAAAAACACCTCTTTAAAAGTATTCTACACTATTTTTATAATATTTTCAAGTATCTATTCAAACTTAACAGAGATATATTTTGGCGAATCAAAATTACTTTGAATACTCTTCATAATACTGTCAGCAACACTACTATCATGTTTATCAGCTAAAACAACAACCCTTATTTGATCACCATTTATTTTAACAAAGGAATCTAAACTATAACTTTTCTTAATCATTTCTTCAAGTTTTTCTTCTTCTCCTCTTGTTATATTAAGTTCCTTCAATTTATCATAAGCCTTACTCTTTTCTTCACTAGTCGTATCAACTCCTGATAATATAAACCTTAAATCATTCATCAAACTTTCCATTTCTTTATCAGATTCAACCCTTAAAGCAGTTAAAATTGTACTTTCTTCAGCCTTTACAACCGGACTATTACCAAGTTCCTTTTCACTTGGAACAGTTATATAATAAACTGATAAAGTAATTATTAAACTAAAAAGAGTCATAAACCATACACTACGTTTAGTTATCATAATATTCCTCCTGTTATCTATTAAGAATATATGAAAAAATTAGTTAATATATAACTAATTTGTTAATTTTAATGCTTTAACATGTTTATAATCATTTTCATCTATATCATTTTTATCATATATGAAAGGATCAACATCAATATATTCTATATGACCTTTCTTATCAGCATATATATCCATAAAATATGCTCCAACAATACTTTTTAAATTATTAAGTTTCATAAAACCACTCTGATTCATAAATGAAGGCACTAACCAAAAATGAACATTTCTATAAACTCCTCCATAAGATTTATGAAAATGACCTTGTAAAAATATATTTGGTTTATCATTACTATCCATTTCATCGATCGCTATTTGTGGTTTATAAGATAAACTTCTCGCACACCCTCCACCTGGATGTTGCATTTTAATCTTAACATTTCCAAGCTCTATAACAGCTTCTGGTGTACCCAAATAAATCATATCATCTCTTAATTTACTAATCCATAAACCCGGGGTTGCGCCACCATTTTTAACGTGTGTTTGATCATGTGATCCTTCAATAAAGAATGTCCTCGCGCCTTCAATATAAGGATACATTTCAACAGCATACATTGTTTGTTCATCAAATCCTCTTCTAAATAATTGATAATTTTGATCAGGTCTAATCTTAGTAAAGTCACCATCTAATAAATCACCACAATGTAAAAATGTTTTAATTTTTCTATTATAAGCCTCTTTATAAACTTCATTTAATAATCCTAATTGCTGAATATTAGTACATAAATGTGTATCAGACACAACACATATTTTTATATGATTTAAATCTTCAATTTCTGGTTTTATATGTTTAGTTGTTCTAACAATATTTTTTTTACAAATAATTTTCTTATCATTTATTTCACTAATACTTATATCATAACCCCTTATATTTAAGGCTTCTACTAAACCATATATTTCAAGTTCTTTTAAACTAAGTAAATCACATAAATCATTTACTTCCATTCCATTTTTTATTGCACGAAACATTTTTCGATATTGTAAATCAGTATACATTATTTAGATTCCTTCCTTAGCATTAATATTTTCTCATATTCTTCCGTATTTTTTTCAAGTCTCAAAGGTTTTATTCTTCTATAATCTTCTTTTATAGTTTGATAATAACATATTCTTCTATAAGTTGTTTTCTTAAAATTACCTTTTTCATCTAATTTAACAGTTATTAAATATGCTCCAACTGTATTAGGTGTATCTAAAAAATCCATTTCTGGTGTATTCGCGACTACACTAGGTATTGAAAATTGGTTTATTTTTCTTAAAACATATTCATCCATATAACACCAGTGTCCATTTAAAACAATATTAACTTTATCTTCACTTCTCATAGCATTTATATGTCTTTGTGATTTATAAGACATTGTATAAGCCACTTTACCTTTAGGATGACGCATTAATATATTAGTATTACCTGCTCTAACTACTGCTCTTCTTTGACCTAAATAAACCATATCTTCTCTTTCATTAGATATTAATTTACCAATATTAGAGCTTTCCGTTTTCATATGAGTTTCATCATGTTCACCTATTATAAAATATGTTTTAAAGCCATCAATATATGGATAATTACCAACTGTATATTCTTTTTGAGAATATGTATCGTGCGCAAAGATTGTATCTTTTAAATAATTATTTGTATGAACTCCTTCTGTTATATCACCTAAATGTAAAGCAAACAAAGCCCCTTCTTTAAATGCTCTTAAATATATTTCTTTTAGTATACTCATTTGTTCATAATATGAACAAAGTCTTGTATCAGAAAGCGCTAAAAAGGTAAATTCTCCTTCGACTGGTAATTCTAAAAATGATTGTTTTCTTAAACTTTCATTTCCTAAATTTAATGCTACTTCTTCATTATTTTTAATTATATGTAGTATATTATAACCTTCACATTTTAGTTCTTTAATTATTCCTGAAACTTCATAAACTGATATATTCATATCCTCAGCTATAGCATTAATACTTGTTTCTTTTTTCAAATAATTTAAAACCTTTTGTTTTTTGGTATCTAATGTATCTAAATTACCTTCATTTAATTCATCATTAACACTTTCATTTAAAATATCAATTCCTACTTCTTCTAACAATTTAGCACATTCTTCCATAGAAATCTTTAATTTAAATGCCAAATCCTCAACATTATCAATTCCATTTTGAACTTCTTTTTTTATTATTTTTAAAATATCACTTTTTCTCATATAACTCCCCATTTATAGACAAAGAGAACATATTTATTTATGTTCCCTTTCTACCCTCATATAAATGATACTAAAAAAAGGTACTTTTTTCAAGTGTCTTTCATATTTTTTTCTAAATTATTTAATTTTTTGTCAGTTTGTTTTACATTAACAAAAGTTATGTTTATGTTATACATTCTTTATCATTTATTATATATGATAATATTGACATTTAAAAACAAAAGATGTATTATTATATTACCGGAGAGAAATCTTGTCAGGTCGATAGTTAGGAAGCGATTTTTTAATTAAGCGTGCTGTATTGTACGTCGCCCTAATTGGGGAAAAGCCACAATGTGGCTTTTTTTCATTTTATGGAAGAATTATTTTAAAATCAACAAGTTTTAATAAAGATTGATATATATCATTTTGGTTTTCAATTGCAGTTCTTCTTATAGTGCCAGCTAACAAATCAGCTGCTTGAACAACAAAACTTTTTCCAGAATCCTGATATGAAACAACAACATCCAGATCTGAATAAACTATCGGGCTTATTTTTGTAGAATAATTGTAATTTATAATGCCATATTTTAATTCTTCAATCAAACCATCGTGCAAATTATAATAACCATTACTTTTTGTACTCTGTTGATCTATATTTACAATCAACTTAATTGGTTTATTCGGATCAATTTTATTACAAATTATTAACCTATTAATTACTTCCTTTATTAACCTTCTAATTGAATAATCAACAAACCTTCCTTTAGCAGCCTTGCTTTGTTTTATATGTTCATAAACTTCATTATTCTTTATAACTAATGCAATTACATAATATTTTTTTATATAATTCATAAGTCTACGTTTATCACTTACTTTAATATTAGTATTTTTTATTTCTGGACATTTTTTTAAACACTTTTCTTTTTTACTCAAACAATAATCACATTTTATTTCATTTATAATACTTCTATATTGTGTTATGAATTTATCCTTTTCTTTTTTTGACAAAAAAACCAGTCCACCATACACGCTTATTTCTTCATTTGTCGTTAATTTCCCCGAATCATCTAAATTAATATATATTTCCTGCAATTCTTTATTCATAATTTCCCCCTAAAATAATACATCAATTATACCACCATTTCATCAAAAAGAAACAAATTATTATTGAAAACATTCAAAATATAAATAACATATACTTATATCAATTTACTCAATTTCTTTGATTCTTCTAAATCAATCTTTTTAACCTTTAATTCTTTTATAATATTAACTACATTAATAGTAGATATATCTTTATCTAAATATAAATTAATATTACTTTCTAGTATTCCAATTTCTTGCAAACTCTTTATTCCAAGTATTATTGATTTTATATTATCTTTAAAATAACTATTTTCTAATATTCTTATATCAATTTTATCTTTATTTTCCATAACATCAAATAAGTAAATCAAAGATATTGTTTTTAATATTTTCCTTTGATATAAAACTCTATTTCAGCTTCTAATGTAACAAGTGTTTCTAATGATAATGGTTTTATAGAAAGAAAAAAATCCATAAAAGGATTTTTTATAAATTATAATTTTTATTATTAATACAATCTAAAACATTCTTAATAAATTCATCTTTAGATAAAGTAGTAGTTTCAGTTTCACCAAATTTTCTATAACTAACTAAATTACCATCTTTTTCCTTATCACCAATAATAACAGTTAAAGGTATTTTTTTAGATTGACTCTCTCTCATTTTATAAGATAATTTCTCATCTCTATCATCTAACTTAACTCTTATATCTTTATCATTTAATTCATTTAATAAATCTTTAGAATATTCACTATGAATATCATTATTAACAGGAATAATATTAATTTGTACAGGCGAAAGCCATAATGGGAATGCACCCTTTGTTTCTTCGATTATAAAAGCAGTAAAACGATCAAACGTTCCAAATATAGCACGATGTAAAACGACTGGTATTTGTTTTTCACCATTTTTATCAATATAAGACAAATCAAATCTTCTAGGAAGTAAGAAATCAAGTTGACAAGTTGACAAAGTCACCTCTGGACCAATAGCAGGTTTAACCTCAACATCTAACTTTGGACCATAGAAAGCAGCCTCACCAATAGCTTCAAAATATTCAACACCAAGTTCATTTAGAACTTCTCTTAATTTAGCCTCAGCTTGATTCCACATTTCATCATCATCAAAATACTTTTCTTTATCTTCAGGATCACGAAGTGATAATCTAAACTTATACTCTTTAATACCAAAATCTTTATAAACCTCAAGTATTAAACTAACAACTTTCTTAAACTCATCTTTAATTTGTTCTGGTGTAACAAATAAATGCGCATCATTTTGACACATACATCTAACTCTTTCAAGACCCTTTACAGCACCAGAAGCTTCATAACGAAAATCAGTAGCGAATTCTCCAATTCTTATTGGTAAATCACGATATGAGTGTAATTTATTTTTATATATTAACATATGGTGTGGACAATTCATTGGACGAAGTACAAACTCTTCATCATCAACCTTCATAGAAGGGAACATATTTTCTTTATAATGATCCCAGTGACCAGAAGTTTTATAAAGATTAACAGTTCCAACACAAGGAGTATAAACATGATCATATCCTAATGCTCTTTCTTTTCTATAAATATAATTTTCTAATTCTTTTCTTATAATTGAACCATTAGGTAACCAAAGAGGCATACCAGAACCAACTAAATCATTATTCATAAATAATTCTTGCTCTTTACCAATTCTACGATGATCTCTAGATTTTGATTCTTCCAAATAATTTAAATAATCATTTAAATCTTCTTCTTTATCAAAGCAAATACCATATATTCTTTGAAGCATCTTATTCTTAGAATCACCCTTAAAATAAGCACCAGAAACCTTTAATAATTTAAAATATTTAATTTCTTTTACAGTATCAACGTGTGGACCACGACAAAGATCTGTAAAATCACCTTGTGTATAACAAGAAATAACAGTTTCATTTTCATCCATTCTTGAAATTAAATCAATTTTATAAGGATCTTCCTTAAACATATCAAGTGCTTCTTCTTTAGATATTTCGTGTCTAACTATTCTTTTACCATCTTTAGATATTTTTTTCATTTCTTTTTCGATTTTTATTAAATCATCATTATTTAAAACATCATCACCTAAATCAACATCATAATAAAAACCATCTTCTATTACAGGTCCAACCCAAAACTTAGCATTCGGATATAAATGTTTTACAGCCTGCGCTAATAAGTGAGCACAGCTATGATTTAATTTACTTAATCTTTCATCTTCTTTAATATTTACCATTTTAATCATTCCTTTCTATCACAAAAAAACGCATCCTTTAAAGGAGCGTTTATACGCGGTACCATCCTACCTTATAACTCTTTTTTTAACGATCTATGACCGGAAATATCTTTCGATATTCAGCTCCAAGGTAGTAACTATTATCTTAATTTATTGGCTTTCACCATATACCAACTCTCTATGAAATATCTAATAATAATCTTGTCCTTTTCTTCACTTGATAAATTAATTCTATCACTTTTTTTTAGAATGTCAAGTTATTTACTACATAAATATTCTTTAATAATATTCTCTCTAACCTCTTTACTACTTTTCTCATTATTATAATCATTAGTCATCATAACGCCATCTTTTGTAAATGCCTTCTCGCCATTTAACAAAATATCAAGTGCCATTTTATTTAAGTTAATATTTATAAAATCTTTTAAATCCTCTTTTTTAACCCATTTAACAATATGTTTAGCATTTTCCTCATCAGTTATTTCTTTATGATTATTACTATTCAAATGACCATAAACAAAATTTAAATATGCATATCTATTTACACCCTTATAACCAGCATAGAAATGATTTACAACCTTAAAATTACTAACAAAATCAATAGAAATATCACTATAACCCGTTTCTTCATAAGCCTCTCTCTTGCAAGCATCAATAGGTGTTTCGCCTTTTTCAATACCACCCATCACAAAACTTTTACAATTTCTACCTTTAGCATCTTCACATAAATACGTATCATTTTCATAATGTTTAATTATACCAACAACACTATATCTTCTTTGAGTATCTTTGTCATCTCTTGGCTTTTCTTCATTTTTTCCATAAAAATAAGGCGCAACTACTTGCTTAAGTGGCAAATTATTTTTTATAGCATATTTATAATCCCTATTATTATGAGATGGAATAAAAAATCTATTTTCCTTTACTTTGCGATAAAAAATTTCCATTTTTTCTTTTGTAACCGGATTAATAGCATAACCATCTATTTTTTTATTAACAATTATTGCCGTTGCCCCATAAATTAATTCAGGTTTATTTATACCAATATCTAATACTTCATTATTTACTTTAACTTTAAAATAATACCTCATAATAACTCCTATAAAACACTAAAAATATTATATCAAAAAAAAAATTATTATTTCAATAATTTATTTAACTTTTTTTAAACAAAAAACATCTTTAGCATCACTAATAAGTGGATCTTTAAAAAGGGCTTCCTTTTCAGGTTCAACATAAAAATATGGCGTTGCATTTATAGTATCTTCTAAATATTCATCCCAAGCCTTATATTTATCTTTACCATTTATCATATATGAATAATCAGGATACTTTTCAATCAAATCATATTTTGCACTTCCCATCATATCTCTTATCTTTTTAACCTCATATTCCTTTTGAGCATTAACAATACGATTAATTAATAACATAATATAATTTAATTTATCATTATAAAAAGGATCATAACAATTTTCTTTTTTTAACAATGAAAGATTTTTATAAACAACCTTAGCACGCGCACTTATCAAATTAATATCATTACTTCTAGTAAAATCATTTAAAGTACCAATAACACTATAAATAGTTTTGTTATCACACATTTCAAGTGCTTTATTATAATATTTTTTCATCAAATATAAAATATTATCAATATCACTACTATCAAGACAATTAAGCTCAACAGCATTAAGCATTTGTGTATAACACATCTTCCCAACCTTATGAGTAACAATTGGTACCACTAAAGCATTATTAGCACGCGCAACATCATAAAAACCCCAATGTAAGTCCTCCATCAACTTATTTGGTGACAAGTTCCAAGAACCCTCTGCAAAAACAACCAAATTACCACCCAATTTTAATACTCTATCCATTTTCAATTTCATAGCATTTCTAGAAGTTTTATTAAACCTATCAACAAGTTGACAACCATAAAGCCATAGAAAAGAACCATCAACAGTATTAAAGAATAAATCAAGATTACCAAAAACAATATAAACATTATCCTTAATTGTTAAAACCGTATTTAAAACATCATCTTTAAAGCCATGCGAAGCAACATATATAATTGGTCTAGAATTACTAACAATTTCCTTTTTATCAACAACCAATTTTAATTTATTACTAGCTTTCAAAATAGAAAAAACAGCAGGCTTAATAAATGTTCTAATCTTATATCCTCTAACAGACAAAGTCTTATTTGGATCATTATCAAGCATATACCTTAAAGCACTATTTAACATAAAATCACCTCAAATCACACTATATTATACCTTCTATAAATAATCTGTCAATTTATTCCCCAAATATCGCACTAAAAACACTACCAACAAACTTTATAAAATCCCTAGCAAACACCGTAATCTTATCAGACAAATAAATCCCAGCCTTAGAAACCTTATTAGAATAAGTAGTCTCATTAACATCAATATAATCACTCAAATTAATATTCTTACCACTCTTTACATCCTCTTCAAACCTATTTATAGCATCCTTTGTAAGCTCACTTCTCTTATAAGCCCTATAATCACTAGTACCATTTGAAATAGAAATATATATTCCTAAAAAAATAACCAAAAAACAAATAAAAACATTTTTAACAATATAATAAAGAATATCTGTTTTTTTTATCTTATCCATATAATCACCATATAAATTATATATAATTTAAAACAAAAAAAATGTCACAAATGTGTAACATTTTTATTAATTGCATTATTTAAACCATTAGCAAGTAACTCACTAATCTTTTTAACCTCAAAATCTTCTTCCTTAGGCGTAACCATCAAATTATAACCAATCGGTGATAAAACCTCATAAATTAAATCTCTCGTTTCGTAATAATTTAAAGAACCAACAATACCAAGTAAAGTTTTTTTATCATCACTAGTTATCTCAACATCATCCTTTAAATAATTTGGACTTATAACAAGCTTATTAATAGGATTATTATAATTTTTCTTACTATAAGCATAATGCTTATACATATACTCAATAGTATCATTCACAATTGTTACAGCATCAACAACCGTAGGAACGCCAATACCAACAACCGGTAAACCCAAAGTAGAAAAAGAAATTTCTTCTCTCTTATTACCAACACCACTACCAGGTGCAATACCAGCATCCGTAATTTGAATTGTCTTATTAACACGCGCTAAACTAGAACTCGCTAAACTATCAATAACAATAACTAAATCAGGATGAACCTCACTAACAATTCCCTTTATAGACTTTAAAGTCTCAATACCAGTACTCCCCGTAACACCAGGCGTAAAAATAGAAATCCTCTTAAAACCCTCATCCAATAAACCAAGCTCATATAAATGATTAGTAACAATTATATTTTCTGTAACCAAAGGACCAATCGAATCAGCAGTACTAAGTTTATTTCCTAAACCAACAATCAAAATATAATTGTAATTCTTAATTACTTTTTTAACCTCATTAATAAAAACTCTCTCAACCATCTTATTATTATCATAATCTGTTACATCCTTAAACTCAATCGTAATATATTTTCCCTTCTTCTTATTAATACTTGGGTTATCACTCAAAAGCTTAACACTAGTAACCTTAATATCACCATATTTTTTTTCTTTAACAACAATATCATTACTATCAATCTTCTCTTCAATCGCTAAATCTGTCCTAATTTTATAGTTTTTTAAGTCCTTTTCCACTATATCACCAACATTATTTTACCCAAATGTAAAGTTTTTATTGCATTTTTACTAAAAGTTTGCTAAAATATGTTTGTTATTAAAAAGAGATCTATTTTTATAGATTACAAATGGAGGTGAAAATATGCCAAATATGAAGAATGCTAAAAAAGCAGTTAAAGTTATCTCAAGAAGAGAAGAATCAAACAATAACTACGAAGCAAGTATGAAAACAGCTTTCAAAAACGTAGAAAGAGCTGTAGCAGGTAAAGATAAAACAAAAGCTGAAGAGTGTTTAAAAATCGCAACTAAAAAAATTGACAAAGCCGCTCAAAAAGGAATTGCAAGCAAAAATTTCGTTGCACGTAATAAATCACGTTTAACAAAAAAAGTAAATGAAATGGAATAATTTACTTTTTTTTATTTTAAAAAATCATATAAAAATATGAGTTTAATTTAAAAATATTTTATAACTCTCTAGGAAGTCTAATGAAAACCAATGTTCCATTTTTTGATCCCACCTTAAAACTAAACTCACCATTATGAGCATTAATTATTTCCATTGAAAGTGGTACACCTAATCCAGTACCATCTATTTTTGTCGTATAAAAAGGTTTCATAATATCTTCTAAAACATCCTTATCAATGCCCCCACCCGTATCTTCTATCTCAATATAAGCATACTTTTCATCTAAATAAGATCTAACATATAATTCCTTACAATCCTTATCATCCATTGCCTCAACAGCATTTTTAATAACATTAACAAGAACCTGATGTAACCTATTATAATCACCATTTATATATATTTCATCATCTAAAAGTTCCTTTTTCAAATCAATATGATTAGAATCAAGTAACAATTCAATATTATCTAAACAATCCTCTATCAAACAATTAACATCAAGTAATTCTAACTTCAAATTAGTTTTTGTCAAACTCAAAAAATCCTGTAAAATAACTAAAGTCTTTTCAAGCTCTGATTTAATTATAGGAACATACTTTCTTGTATGAACCTCATTATTACAATCATACATATCAAGATATCCCTTACAAACAGCAAGCGGATTCTTTATTTCATGCGAAATTTTAAATAAAGTTTGTTTTATCTGCTTATTTTCCTCTAACTCTTTCAAACTCAAAAATAACTTGGTTGTCGCCATACACTTTTCATACGTAAAGATAAAAACAACAACACTAATCATAAACACAAAAGAAATATTTACAATTTCCCCAGCATTAAAAATTGATAAATTCCCAACTTTATCATTTAAAACAAAGATCCAAAAAGAAATAAGTTTTATAAAACAAAACAAAAAACCTAAAACATAATTAGATATTTTTTTAAAACTATATAAATAAAATAACATATAAAGTAAAAAATATTCAATTATAAGTATATATACATTAAAACCAAACTGCTCAAAAGATAAGTAAAAAAGTATAAAAGCTGAGGAAAGAGTTGCGATCTTTCTTTTAGAAAATAAAGCAAGTAAAAGAGGAATACTAGAAATTAGTAAAGTTTCCCTTGGTTCACACAACATAAGTAAATACTCAGAAGCAATTATCGAAAAATCAGCACACAAATTCTTTTCAATCTTACCTAAACTTTTAGTATATATAATATAAAGAGTTGTAATCAAAATAGGAAAAATAGCAACAATAAAACAAACAATTGAATTTACATAAAAATCCATAATATCACCTTCTTCTACATTATATTACATATTTTTTTCACAATTTGTCTAAATTTGTCGAAAAAATAAAAAAAAGTAAAAATTTTACTTTAATTCATCAATATACTTCTTAATTTGACCAGTTTCTTCACCAAGAATTATTTTTAATTGATTATCAATTTCAACAATTCCCTTAGCGCCCATCTTCAAAATAGCATCTTTATTAACTAAATCCATATTCTTAAGTAAAGCAACAAACCTTGAATGATTAACCTCATAAGATTCAATATTCTCTTTACCGCCCAAATACGTAACCAATTTATTAGCCTCTACTTTAAAATCTTTTCTCTTAGATCTTGTAATAGCAAGCGCTATTATAACTAAAATAAGTGCAATCAAAATATATTGTATATAATCCATTCTTATCACCTATTCAATATTATACATTATTTTCTATAATTTTACAAATATTTATTTTTAAGTAGTATAAAATAATAGTGAAACGAAAGGATAATATATGAATAAAAAAGTATCATTTATTTACATCTTCTTAACACTATTTTTTATAATAAGTATTTCAACAATCTATTCAGCTCAAGCAATATTACCAAAAAGTTACAATAATTTATTTATTAAACAAATAATTTGGTATATAATCGGAATAACAATAATGATTCTTATAAAAAAAATAGGAAAATCCTATATTTATAAAATAATCTTTTTTCTATATATAGTTCTAAATATTTTATTACTAGGTTTACTATTCTTTGGAAAATACATAAACGGCGCTAGATGCTGGTATAACCTATTTGGTTTCAGTTTCCAACCAAGCGAATTTATGAAAATAGTCTTAATAATTTTACTAGCACTCACCATAAATAATTTTAATAAAAAAAGAAATATAACTACTAAAGATGAATTCTATCTAATAGTTAGATGTCTTATTATAACCTTTATTCCAAGTATTTTAACCTTCCTTGAACCAGATACTGGTAATGTAATAATATATTTTATAATAATGATATCAATGTTATTTACATCAAAAATAAATTGTAAATGGTTTATTATGTTATTTTTTATAATTATTCTAACAATAACATCATTATATATTATATATAAATACTATAACTCTATATTTGTAAGAATATTTGGTGCCAGCTGGCAATTAAGATTAGAACGAATATTATCCTGGAAAGAAGCAAATGGTTATCAATTAACTAATGGTATAAGTTCTATTGGCTCAGCCGGATTATTCGGTTATGGTTTTAAAAATACTCCACTATATTTCCCTGAACCCCAAACAGATTTCATATTCGCCATCTTTGCATCTAACTATGGATTTATAGGATCCTTATTTCTAATTATATTAATATTAGTATTTGATACAAAACTAATAAAATTAGCATATAAAAAGCACGGTACCACCAAATATGTTATTATTGGCTTAGTATCAATGCTCTTTTATCAACAAATACAAAATATCGGTATGACAATTGGTCTATTACCAATTACAGGAATAACCCTTCCCTTTATATCATATGGTGGTTCAAGTCTAATAAGTTATTTTACAATACTAGGATTTTGTATTTAAGGCGTTACAGTTCCTTTACAAACATCCTGATTACAACTCTTACCATCCTTATCAGCACAACAACAATAATAATTACCTACATATTGAACATAAACTGATTTGTTTTTATATTTACCATTTAAATTACTTAAAATACCATCTTTCTCTAAATCAATTAATTTAATTTCTTTTAATTTATCTTTATAATCATCTTTATTAACATATAGTTTAGCAGCCGCACAATAAGTTTTTAGTTCAGCTTCATTTATTGTTTGTTCTTCATTTCTTATTTGTCCACTTATCATAGTCATAACAATTGTAAATAAACCACCTACCAAAACAATAACAGCAAGTAATTCAATTAATGTAAAACCTTTTTTCATTCTATCACCATTATAATGGTACCATTAAATAAAAAAAAAAACAACATAAATGTTATTTTTCTTCTTTTTTAGCGATTACTTCTTTTCCTTTATATGATCCACATTCTTTACATACACGATGTGGTCTTACTTCTGCTCCACATTTTGGACAAGTTGTTGTAGCATTCGCACTAATTTTATAATGTGTACGACGCATTCTTCCGCTAGTCTTACTTACTTTTCTAAATGGTACAGCCATACTTACACCTCTTTCTCATTATTTTCAGCACTTATAAATTCCCAGCCATCACCTTTGGTAACTTCTGCTTCCGCACCAGGACTTACTACGCGCATTGGTACAACCAATAATACATTATGCCATATAATTGGCCAAATATCAAGTGTATTTGTTATATTTTTTACATTTTCCCCGATTTCAGCCATTAAATCTTCATAATTATCATCAATTTCAATTGAAATTGGATATTCAATTTCTTTTAATGTAATTGCACATTCTAATATTAATGTACCCTCTATTTTAAGATAGATATGATATTCATCAATAACATCTCTATCAATATAGCCTGTAATAACTAAGTTTTTTATTTTTTTAATATCGGTTCCTTCTAAGCCTTCAGTTATATTATTAACTTCTTCATCAATATTAATTACTTTTTCAAAATTACTTCTTAATTTTGTAATATCAATATTCATACTTTCGCCTCTCTTCAAGTATTATACAAAAAAAAATTACAAATTGCAAGTTTTTATGGTATTATATTTATGGTGATTTTATGAAATCTGTTGGTATTATTGTAGAGTTTAATCCATTTCATTATGGGCACAAATATTTTATTGATAAAGTAAGGGAATTATTTCCAAATCATACTGTTATTTGTATTATGAGTGGCAACTTCACAGAGCGTGGTGATGTTAGTATTATTAATAAATGGAATAAAACAAAAATCGCTCTTGATAATAATATAGATATTGTAGTTGAACTACCTTATCTATATGCTACTCAAAGTGCTGATTATTTTGCTTATGCTGCTTTAAAAATATTAAATGAATTAAAGATAGATACATTAGTATTTGGTTCCGAGTGTAATGATATTAATAAATTATATAATCTAGCAAATCTACAATTAGAAAATGATAACAAAATAAAAGATATAATTAATTCAAATATTAATTATCCTAAAGCTATATCAAATATATATAATGAAAATATTGATAAACCAAATGATATATTAGGTATAAGTTATATTAAAGAAATTATTAAAAATAATTATAATATTAAACCTTATACTATTAAAAGAACAAATGATTATAATTCAAATGAATTAGCGAAAATATGTTCTAGTTCAGCTCTTAGATCAGCTCTTAAAAATGGTATAGATATTAAATCTTATATTCCTTATGATATTTCTTTAATTGAATATAAAGATCTAAATGATTATTTTAATCTAATAAAATATCAAATTATTTCAAATGATAATTTGAATAATATATTAGGTGTAGATGAAGGTATAGAAAATAGATTCAAAAAATATATTTTTGATTCTAATAATTTAGATGATTTTATATTAAAAGTTAAATGTAAAAGATATACTTATAATAGAATCAAAAGAACTATTGTTCATATATTGTGTCAAACCTATAAATCAGCAAATAGAAATATAGATTATATAAGAGTATTAGGTTTTTCAAAGGATGGTCAAAAATATTTATCTTCTATTAAAACTGATTTAAAAATAGTTTATAATTATAAAAAAAATATTAGTCCTTTATTTGATATTGAATATAAATCATCAATAATATATGATTATAAAAATAAAGAAAAAGAATATAAAACAAGTGTAATTAAACATTAAAAGCAAGGAAAACCTTGCTTTTATATTTGTTTTAATGTTATTTTAGATGAATTACTATCAGCTGTTGCTTTCATTGCTTCAGCAATAGACTGTGTATCTGTTGTATAACCAAGTATTACATAAGCACCAGAATCTGTTAGAGCACCTGTAAACATCCGTAAATAAGCGGTTGTACTAGCATTCATTATATTTATTTCTGTTTGAAGTTTTAAACAACCATAAAACATATCTTGCATAATTTTTACTTTAGATGTATTAAAATTACTTAAATCTAAGCTTGTCAGAGATGAACAACCAGAAAACATAGAACCCATATCTGTTACATTCAAAGTATTAAAACTACTTAAATCTAAACTTATTAATGATGAACAAGAATAAAACATATCACTCATATC
>ERZ824600.2732-NODE-2732-length-18080-cov-3.009542_pt1 | contig 18080 bp, 11 predicted proteins | sample MGYA00519933_ERZ824600 | MGnify/ENA primary metagenome ERZ824600 (study PRJEB31778, sample SAMEA3449178) | human gut metagenome | biome: human gut; feature: human-associated habitat; material: faeces | place: United Kingdom | collected 2010/2012 ... | reverse complement strand
GTGTGCTATACACATTTTCACTCAAACAAGGTTTTTAGAGGTGACCATATGTTTTACAACCTGTCTACACTAAAATTAGAATCGTATATTAAGCATATTGTTGTGAAATGCTAAGGCAATACCGCACAAAGATTGTACACATATTGCGCGGCTAGTTCAGCCAATAATACGCTGCATTGATTGGCTGATAGCCCCTTTGTCATTTCGTGCGTAAGGCTTTGAAACCTGTCAACCGCTTTATCGTTCAATCTTTATCCACATAGCCGGAAAAATCAATCCAGGATCTGAACAGGGTATGCTGTCTGTTCCGGATTCAGAAAAGAATCCATCCTTCTGCCAGCAGTAAAGTTCATTCCCTTTTGGAATTTTTAGCTGCGTGTAAATAGTTGCGGTGGATTTGTTGGGCGAAACGGCTCTTGTGAACATCGTCGCAGCCTCATCGCAGCTAAGCAAAAATACCTTGTCTTCTGAACCGCCGTTTCCTGCACTGACAATAAGCGCCTTTTCTTCATCAGTAAAGGCAGACTGATAGAATTCGCCGTTCAGCCATGAACGCAGCGAGCTGTTTGTCCACGCGGAATTGCCGCCTGTATCAAACGGAAGGTACTCCTGTGCGCTTTCCGAAACAACAAGCGCCATACCTTCTTCTCTTTTTATGACCAACCACTCAATATGCGACGCAACATCCGGGTCGGCGTTAAAATATTTTCCGAGGTATATGTCACGACCCCAGTCCGAACTCATCAACACTTCGTTGCGCAAAGAGGTGATATACGGCTGAGCAGGAGCATATCCCTCATCTACTCTAAATGTCAGGGTATCATATGCCTTGCGCTTGTCGTGACCTTCAATTTTCTCAAGCGCCCGGGCAAGCCATGAGGCATTCAACATATCGCGGCTGTCGAGGTAATCTCCCAGCTTGCTCAGCGGACTGACCGCATTGTAATAATCCCCGTCCTCAAATAACTTTTTTGCATACTGATATAGGGAATCCTTCGCCCGGGCATAGCTGTCCGACCAGCTGTCAAGCTCGCTGAACTTTTCATATGCGGAAGAATATTCTCCATTATCAAATAATGCTTCAGCGCGTTGATAGTCAATTTTTTTCAGTTGTTCGGCGCTGTCGGAGTAGGATTTTATCTCTTTGAAAATGGCTTCGGCAGAGTCGAGCTCCCTGCGGTCAAGCAGTCCAGCCGCCTGCTTATACATACACTCTTTCTTCCGCGTTTTTGAATCAAAAAACGATCCGAGCGAATCGAACGCTTCCGCAGCGGCTTCGTATTCACCATTTTCTTCCACTAGCTCTGCCGTCTTGTAATCGCACAATTTAACCTTTTCGGCTGAATCCTTGTAATCTCCAAGCCGCAGAAATATATTTCTGGCATTTTCTGCGTCGTTATTCTCAAGCAGTTTTTCTGCCTGCATATAACGGCATTTATACACCCATTTTTCGCTTTCGTCATAATTATCAAGAGAAATAAACGCCGCTTCAGCTTCAACGTAATTTCCCTCGTCAAACAAAGCTTTGGCGCGCTCAAATTCAGCTTCTTTTCCAGAAACCACAGGCTCTGATTCAAGCAGTCCTGTTGCAGAATTATTGGCATAGTGCGATATCACAATTACGGCGGTCGTTGTTAAACTTACGATAACCAGGCTTGCAGCCAGCAAAAATAACCTTGAACGCTTTTTTACAGGCTTTATTTTTGCAGAATAAACGCCGTCTGCGCTTTCCAGCTTCGGAAATGTGGATTTTCGCTCATTATTTTGCGTGTCAGCCGCATGTAAATTCTCCTGCGCAGAAAGCGCGTATTTTTTCAGCTTCAGCCTTAACGCTTCATTTCCGTACTGCATTGCCAGACGGTAATTTTCCGACTGCATTATATCAGCGGAGAGCGTGCCAAGAGCTTCCTCAGTTGTAACGCTATATTCACACAAAAGACGAATAAGCGCAGCTTCAGTAGGAAAAAGCGGTTCGATACGGGCGCACATACTTTCAGCCTCGCTGAACTGGCTGTCGGAAAGCATGATATATGCCCGGCGCACAAGCGGATTTTCCTCCGCTGACGGTTCATTGAAATGAACTCCGGAAAGCGCTTTAACTCTTGAAACAAGATCCTGCTCAAAGCCAAAAACGGCCGCCTTGCCGACATCGAGGTCACCGGGGCCAACACGATGCCCGGACGCGAAATGGAGATCATCGGCTCCCGCGGAACGATCGTTTACAGCGACGGCAAAATCAAGGCCCGCTACATTGATCCCTCCGTGGAGTTGAAGGATTTGAAGCCGCACCCGGAAAATCCGCCGAAGAAGTACGGAAACTTCGACGAGACGCTCTATTTCGTCGATGCGGAATACGAATCGCCCAAGATCTACCAGACCGTCCTCTGGACCTATCTGTATGACGAGGTCACCAAAGGGATCCCCTCCCCCATCAAGCTGGAGGAAGGACTCGAAACGGTCCGCGTCACCGAGGAGGCGTTCCGGAAGAGCGGATTCGAACCGATTCGCAAGTTCCATTCGAAAGCATAAACATTCCGGAATTTCTGCCGGATCGAAACCGGATTGCGGGATTTTATTCCGCGATCCGGTTTTTTCATATCCCGGGAGCCGACGCGATTCGGGGAGAACGGATCGTGTAGAGAAGATGGGGCATGACTTTCCCGTCGACGATCTTGTCGTACTGCCCGGCGGCTGACATTCCAAGACGCAGGGCAACTCGGATGGAGCGAAGGTTGGTCGGACGGATATCGGCAATCACCGAATCGACTTTCCATCTATTGAACGCGTGGTCCAGACATGCCCGCGCGCCTTCAAGAGCATATCCGTTCCCCCAGAAGTCGCGGATCAGGATCCAGCCGATTCCGAGCATGCGTTTCCCATGGATTTCTTCCGAAAGCAGACCGATCTGGCCGATCGGGTGAAAAGAGTGTCTGTCGACAGCGAGCCAATATCCGTATCCCGCAGTCCGATAGCGGGAAATGTTGCGAAGGATCCATTCCCGGACCTCGTCGTCGGAAAAGGTCCGCTCCCATGCCTCCATCACGCAGGGATCCTGAAGCATCCGGCAGAGGATCGGGAAATCCTCTTCATTCATCTCCCGAAGGAAGAGACGTTCCGTTTCAAGAATCCGGTTTGGGCGGCGGGGTTGTTGTTCCATTTTTTCGACCAGTTCCTCTGTTGGCGTGGTTTTCTATAAATTGTCATCCTTTTCGGAAAATTCAACCTCGATAGGCAGAATATCGGATGAAGACCGGGGAAAGGAAGATATTTGGAATTAATTCCGGAATCGCCTTGAAAAAGCCCGGGTGCCATGTTATATGTTACCCAACGACAACAAAGACAAAGGAGAAAAAGCATGAGTGGAATTTTAGGTGCGGCCTCGGGAGGGATGCTGGCCGGCGGGATCATTATCACGATTTTCCTGCTGTTCATCCTCTTTATTGTTCTGATCGGAATTGCGGCACGGTACAAGAAGTGCCCGTCGGATCAGGTTCTGGTGATCTTCGGTAAGACGAGGGGGGACAAGGCGGCGCGATGCATTCACGGCGGCGCGGCATTCATCTGGCCGGTGATCCAGGATTATGGTTTTCTTTCGCTGCGTCCGCTCCAGATTGAGGTGAGTTTGTCGGGAGCGCTGTGCAAACAGAATATCCGGATCAATGTGCCGTCGGTCTTCACGGTGGGGGTCAGCACGGACAACTCGCTGATGGGAAACGCGGCAAACCGTCTGCTCGGAATCTCCCAGGAGGAGATCGCGGATCTGGCAAAGGACATCATTTTCGGACAGCTGCGTCTGGTCATCGCTTCCATGACGATCGAACAGATCAATTCCGACCGCGAAACGTTCCTGCGGAATATTGAACAGAATGTCGCCGAAGAACTCAACAAAATCGGTCTCCAGCTCCTCAACGTGAACATCACAGACATCACCGACGAGAGCGGATACATCGACGCAATCGGAAAACGCGCCGCGGCCGAGGCGATCAACAAGGCCAGAATCGACGTCGCCGAAGAGGAACGCAAAGGGGGAATCGGTGAAGCGGAGGCCCGGAAGGCTCAGCGTATCGCCGTCTCCCTCGCGGAAGCCGAAGCGCAGACCGGCGAAGCAAATGCCGACAAGGAACGGCGTATCGCTGTCAAACTCGCCGACGCCGAAGCGCAGACCGGCGAAGCAAATGCCGATCGCGACCGCCGTATCGCCATCAAACAGGCGGACGCTGCCGCTATCGAAGGCGAAAACGTCTCCGCCATCGAAATCGCCAAGTCGAACTCAAACCGTATCGAACAGGAAGCGGAGGCATACAAGGTCGCCGAAGTGGCAAAGCGCGTCGCCGAGGCCAAGATCAAACAGGCGGACTATGAAGCCGAAACCATCGCACAGGTCGCCCGCGCGAAAATGGAGATGGAACGTCAGAAGGCTGAAGATATCGTCAAAACCGAAATTGAAAAGGAACAGACCGTCATCCGCGCCGAAGCGGAAGCCGAAAAGCTCCGCCGCGAAGCAAAAGGCGAAGCGGATGCCATCTATCTCAAACTCGAAGCCGAGGCAAAAGGTAATTTTGAAATCCTCAAAGCAAAAGGCGATGGATTCAATCAGATTGTTTCCGCATGTGGAAATGATGCCGATGCGGCTGCTAAAATGCTCATGATTGAAAAGCTCGAACAGATCGTTCAGCTCCAGACCGAAGCCATCCGCAACATCAAGATCGACAAAATCACCGTCTGGGATGGCGGAAACTCCAAGGATGGGAAAACCGCAACTTCCAATTTTCTCAGCGGCATGATCAAGAGTCTTCCGCCGCTGCATGATGTTGCCAATATGGCCGGTCTTGATCTGCCGGATTATCTCGGGAAAGTTCAGGAATCGGCCGTCTCCGGCACAGTCTCCAGGGAAGAGAAGGCGGAAACAAAGTCGGAGAATAGGACAGAAGTGAAAACCGCGTAAATTTATCGCGGAATTTCGATTCGGGTGCGAGAAGGAAAAACCTTTTGAGGAAAGGTTCTTTCCTTCTCGCGCTCTTTCTTTTCCAAACCTTTTTCCACGGACGGGCCTTTTCCGGCGACGGGCGGAAAGCGGAATGAGCGGAAATGCGGGAGTTCGGGGGCAAGAAGGAAAAACCTTTTGGAGAAAGGTTTTTTCCTTCTTGTGCTCTTTCTTTTCCAAGCCTTTTTAAGGAATCATCCGGCGGACCAGGGGAAGGAGAAAGGTTCGGCTGAAAGAGTCGAGTACAGGTCTTGACCAGTCCGGCATCTCCGCATCGTTTGAAAACAGGAACGGCATCAGGAGGTACTGGGGAAGGTATGCGCCCCGGATTTGTTTTCCCGACTGGAATGCGGCCGCGATGCAGAACTGCTCCGTACCGTTGTTCAGCTCAAAAAGAGGAAGGACGGCGGGATCGTCTGTTCGGATTGCAAGGCTGGAAAACGGTTTATTCCAGCCGTTGGCCGTATTCGGGTTGGCCCGGAAAGAGTAGGACTTCTCCGGAAAGTGGCGGGCAAGCGGTCCGGCGGGGATTATGCGCATTTGTCCGATGAGTTTCTCGTGAGCTTTTCCGTAAGTTGAGGTCACCGGAATTGCCGAATCCGGTTTCCGGGAGCAGAAGGGGGCAAGACCGGTCAGGTTCAAGTCCGAGCGTCCGCCGATGACGAGGATGCGTCCGCCCTGATCGACGTATGTCTTCAAAGTCCGGACCGCGAACCCGGGAGCACCTCCTCCGGTGCAGAGGATGACAAGGGGAAGTGTTGTCGGAGAGAGTTTCCGGGTTCGGAGATCGAACAGCGGAATCGCCTCCACTTCCATTCCGCTGTTTTGCAGAGTCCGGCCGATCATCGCAAGAATGAATTTGGAACCGAAACCGAGAAACGCCTGATCCATCGCATATGTGGCCTCGCACACCAGTCCGATTTTCTTCGTTTCAGGAGAACTTTTCCCGGTATTGAACAAACCGGCGTAGACCGCATCCGTCCGGGGGTCGCGCCGGGCGATTTTTTCCCCTTTGCGTCGTTCATATTCCGAATAGAGGGAGAGTTTCCGCTTCTCTTTCGGGAGTTTGCGGCAGGCGCGGATTTCCAGATCGGAGGCGGAAAGCCCCGCATCTTCCCCGGAACGGGCAAGACGCCAGGCCGCACAGATGGCGTTGACTCCGATCCGGGTCTGATACGCCGCGACATCGGCCATCGCATCCAGCGCCGCATCGGACGGGGAGCCATCGGGACGGGTGGATACAAGTCGATCCTCCCGGGCACACATGAATGCGTTGCTGTCGATCTCCTCCAGCATCAGGGAGAGAAGGGTTTCGCGCAGGGATTTCTGTCCGCCATCCGGATGGAATCCGGCAAGACGGGCTGCGAGTTTTTCCTTGAAAACGGAATTCCCGCGCATGTTGGAAAGATCCAGTTTCAGCTTCGGATAGCGGACATGGTCATACCGGGTGTAGGTCAGAAAATGGATCAGGGGGCCGTGATTGAAGGCGCTGGTGTCCGCCAGGCTGTGCAGCAGGACTCCGGAAAAGAACAGTGCGGCGGGATCGTTCTTCTCCCGGAAGGCGCGGACCAGAAGCAGAAAGGCGGCGGCCCGTCCGCTTTCAAGATGGAATTTGTAATAGGTCTGAATTCCGCACTCGTTCAGGACGCGGACGGAATCCGGACCGATCATCCGGAGGATTTCCTCTCCGATCCGGGCGGAGGAATCGGGAGAATGGGCCCAGCGGTTCCGGAACGTTTTCTGGTCGGCCGGGCTCCAGCGGGAGGAGATCTCCCGGGGAAGATACTGCAGGACCAGCTGTGCGTGATCGGTATGTCCGCCGCCCCATCCGAAGAGGGACAGAGTCAAGGGGAGAAGACAAAAAATCAATCCTGTTTTTTTCATTCTGATTTACTCCTGGTTTGTGTGGAACTTGTCGGGTTGTCCTCTTCGTCCTGGAGCTGGAAAAGGGCGGTGTCTCCAGACTCCAGAAACAGGGTGATCCGATCGGAAACGACGGTCTCTCCGGCCGGGATCAGGGGAAGAATACGCCGGACATTCGGAAGAATCACCGGATGCTCTCCCCGGTATGCGGCATGAACGGCCAGATACGAACGGGAGACAAAAACAGCGTCGCCATCCGGATTGTAGCAGTGAATCCCGCTTCGGACGCAGAAATCCCGGATCTTCTCTGCGGTGACGGGAACTTCGGGAGAGAGGACCAGAACCGGGATCCCCTTTGTCCGGCAAACGGCGATGGCTCGCTCGGCTTCCGGCGTCGGGACCGGCAGGAAAAACAGAGCGGCCCGGTAGCGCTCCACGGTCCGGTCGAAATCGCTCATCAGATAGAAATCGAACGGAATGCCGCTCTGCACGATCGCAATGCGTCCGCCGGAGCAGCAGGCGGAAACCGGTGAATCCGTCTGAGCAAAGCTCGTTTCGTCAATCCATGCGGCACACTCGGCGACACTCTCCCGGCTGGGGTCCTTCAAGGCCGATTCGGCGATGGTTCGGAACAGCTTCATTTCCCGCATGATTCCCGGAGAATCGAACCATCCGCCCCACATGTCGAACCACCAGGAAGCGTGTCCGCCGGTCAGCTGCTGAGCGAAGTTCATGCGGAGGATCCCGAGGGAGGCGGCCTCCGTGGAAGGACCTTTCCAGACGGGGGAATCGTAGGTGTTCTCCCGGCAGATTTCGGGATGGCTCTCCCGCAGCAGTCTGGTCCGGAAGGTTCTTGTGTCGTACTCGACGAAATACAGTTTCCCGTGCAGTTTCAGGGAATCGACGGGGAGCATGTAGGGCCACCCCTTTTCCGGACTCCGCCGCGTGATGTACGACGCGGGGGAACAGATGAAGTCCAGATCCGGGCACTCCAGAAGAATCTTCAGCGCATGATGATTCGACTGCCAGAACGGAACTTCAAAGGTGTAGCCGTAAAAACTGCCGATGACCAGTCTGCGTCCGGTCTCCGCCTTGGCGACGGAGGCGAATTCGGCAATGGCTTCTGCGGCGGCCTCGCTCAGATAGCGCCGGAAGGCGGCATCGTCCGATGTTCCGGGATATCGGCGGGCGAACTCCGAGCGGGCGGCGGGACCGATGCTTCCGGTCTGATCGTAGCTGAACCACTCTTCGGTGTTTCCGTCCGCCAGCTGATAGCCGAACAGGTGATCCCGGAAAGACGAGCCGGAAACATGGGAAAGAAAACGACGGAGAAACTCCCGGGTCGTCTCTCTCCATTTCCGCGACGAGAAACAGCAGCGGCGCGGACCTCCTCCGACTCCGGTATCATTGCACTCCTCCGGATTCTCCTCCTCCCACCACGCGGGAAGCGACATGTTGATCCGCGGAAAAATCAGAGCATCCGGCACCTCCCGGAGAATCCGTTGAACCGCCCGGTCGAACAGGGAGAAATCCGCCTCTCCCCTGCGGGAGAAAATTCCCGGAGAAAAGGGGGAAATTCCCGTAACCGAATTGATCCCCCGGTCGCCGAAATAGACGGCAAGGGAAAACAGACGGTATCCGGCCTCCCGGAACGAGCGGAAACACCCCTCCTCATCAAAATAGGTGACATACGCCATTGCCGGCACCTCCCGTCCATTGATGAACAGGCTCGGAACTCCGCCGGACCGCGCGACTTCGGAATGGATCATTTCCTCTTCTCCTCCCGCTTCAGATTGGACAGCATCTGGAGAACATCCGGCTGATTCGGATTCATCCGAAGAGACCGTTCATAGACCTCGGCCGCCTTCTCCGGCCGCTCCAGTTTCTCGTAACACAGTCCCAGACTGATGTAGGATGCGGGATGCTCCGGATTCAGAGCGATCGCCTTCTCATACAGCTGCACTGCACGGGTTAAATTGCCGCTTTTTTCCGTCTTCTCCGCCTCGGCGAGGAGTTTTTGGAAGAGAACCGGATCCGTCGTTTTCACGCGGGAGGGCTCTTTCGGCTCCGTCTTCCGGAATCCCCGTGTCACCGCGAACACAAGCGGGACCCCTTTCTTCCGGCTCCGGAACCGCAGATTCCGGATCGTTCTTTCCGGGAAGGGATTCATCCAGAGTGTCTTGTAAAGACTGCGCGGACGCTCCTCCTTTGCGGAATCCTGCTTCCAGGCAAGATCGGTGAACGTATCGGACACGTTGTGGAACGGCTCTTCCGGATTGGACGCCCGCCAGTCGCGCAGATTCTGTTCTCCGACCATCCGGATCTCCTGCGAGGATCCGTCATCGTACTCCACAAAGATCGAATAGTGGTGCTGGCGGCTGGTCCACGCGCATGTATGCAGGACATACAAGGCATCCGCCTTTGCCCGGACCGGAACGACGCATTCCGTCTTTCCCCCCTTCCGATAAAGAGACTCCAGCATGAAGCACGCCTGCGGAAGCCGGATCCGGAACGGAACGCCCTGGAACGAATACACGCCCGATTTCCGGTACGGGAACTGGCGGAGATCATTCTCTTTTCCCTGATCGGTCCATCCGCCTTTTCCATCGTCGGGCAGATCATCGGTGAGGGTCCGGTCCAGAAGCGGGTCCATCTCCACCGGCTGGAACGTCATCTCCTCCGGCGAGGGCCATGAAAGAGCGGCGTTGATCCGGACTCCCATTGCAGTCAGAAGTTCGGAGAAAATCCGTTTTCCCGCATCCCGAACCAGAGGATTGTCCAGCGGGAAATCCATCGTGGTGAACAGAAGATTTCCGCGGACTGCGAAGAAACCGGGACAAGTCAGGATCCGGGCCCCTCCGGTGATCTCCTGTCTCCCCAGCGGGGCGGCCAGGAACTCCCGCTTCCCGTACATATCGCGGACATCCCCTTCATGAATGATCCGTTTCTGCCGTCTCCAGAACAGATCGCCGTTGGTTATTCCCGCAAGGCGCGGATCCTCCGCGATCCGGAACGCCCGTCCCTGAAGCGCCTCCGGAATCCGGTCGTTCAGCGTGATGCCGAACCGGGCGCTCGGATTCAGCACCAGCACCTTTCCGGGGACCTCTTCCAGAATCTTCCGCTGCGCACGGGTGTATGCGGCGGACCCGTCCACAATCAGAGCGGAAAACGCGCCTGCCGATTCCAGTGTCGTGTGTTCAAAGGCGACATTCAGCGCCTTCAGGAACTTATCCAGCTTTCCCGCTGCGCCAATCACACCGGCAATTGCAAAACGCTCCTCCGTTTTATACTCCATGATATTGTTGTACAGGATGCAGGCGACCGGATTCTTCTGAAAATCGAACTCCAGCCGGGAATACAGGAACCGTCCTTTTCCGTACGGGACCTCCAGAAGAGCGGAGTAATTCATTCCCTCCGGTCCGCCGCACTCCAGAAGCGAACGGAAATTGCCCAGATGCGGCTTGGCAAAACAGCCGCTCCCCGTCCGGTGATCCGGATAGAAAAAGCTCAGCTGCTCCATCCGCAGTCCCCGGAACACGGGACTGTCGGGGTGGAAGGTGAAATTCACCGACGCATTCCGGGAGGTGACCTGCGGACATCCCGGCAGAAACGAAGGATAGTCCTTTCGCGGCAGAATCAGAATAGTCGCCCCCTGCTCCGCCTTTCGGAGGAGGGACTCCTTCCGGGAACGGATCTCCTCGTCGGCCGCAACGACCAATCCGCTCTTCAGCGGAATCGGATCGTAGAAATGGAGCGTTTTCCGGACCGGTTCTGCCTCTCCGAACCGGACTTCCAGCGTGTAGACCCCCGGAGTGGAGAGATTCAGGCGGATGCGGCGGCGGAAGGTCACGCCGTAATCGCAGGTGAGGAGTTCGCGTTTCTCTTCGACGGTTGTTCCCCCCCTCGTCAAGGTCCAGGAAAACGGAAGGGTCTCCTTCTTCATCGCATCGTGAAAGAGATTCAGATCGAAGAAGATCTCCCTTCCGGTGAAAAAGGAGTTGTACTGCTGGAGAAGCACGACGGATACCGGGGGCACCACCTCCCGGATCGATTCATCCCGGTAGACCTTCCACGGGGTGATGATGGAAACGCCGGCATCGCGCTGCCCTTCCGCCATTTTCCGGTTGAGAAGGGTGTGGGTGGCAAAGACCTCTTCGGGATTCTCATAGATCCGGTCCCCGACGTAAGCGGTCATTCCGTGCGGCGGGAGATAATACTGGATCCAGCCGGTCTCGTTGACAACGATCGGCTTTTTCCCCCATTCGACAGGACTGCGGCCGCGGACGAGCGGTGTCGTTCGGATCATCCCCTTCGGCACCTTGTCGCCCGGCCGGAAAGGATCCCGGAAGAATCTCCAGTAGAACATCTCCGGCGGATACACGTCCGGAGCCTTCAGAGGCTGGAGCGGATAGTGGACGGAAATGAGTTTCAAAAGTCCGTGCAGATCCAGATCGCCTCCGCATTCGGTGAAGCGGGTCGGATCCGCCTTCTGCACGGCGGACGCCAGAGGAGCCGTCCGGCGGAAGTGGAGATCCTCCGAGGTGGCGAACAGCTCATTGCCCGTGTACCAGGTGAAGATGCTGGGATGATTGAATTCATAACGGATGGTCTGAAGATTGTTGATCCGGGTGTTTTCCCAGAAGAGATCGCTGGTGAATTTCTGCCGGGCCGGGCCGTGCGGGACCGCCATGCCGTAGGTGAGGAGAATTCCCTCTTCATCGGCGATGTCGGCAATATGGGAGTCTCCGTAGACATGGCGCAGGCAGCGGTGTCCTTCCGCGATCAGCTCCAGAATCCGCGCGCGGACCCTATCCCGTCGATCCGGACGCATGAACGAACGGTACCAGGTCGACTGAAACGCCTGTCCGGGAAAACGAACCACTTTCCCGTTCCACAGGAGATTCATCCCCTCCGCCCGGATCTCCCGGAATCCGAAACGGGTGTTCCGAACATCCGCCACCGTCCCGTCCGGCGCATACACCGTGCTTTCCAGACGGAGAAGCGGAAACGAATCCGGTCCCCACAGAATCGGATTCTCCCAGCGGACCGATTCCCCGAAGGCGGGAACAACCTCCCGCTCCCGGTGGAAAACCCGGTTTTCCAGACGGAACCCTTTCGGGAGATCCGCTTTCACAGAAATCCGTTTCCCGGTGAAATCCGTGATGATCTGCGGCATGTTCAGAGAGAATTCCGGCGTGCTCTCCAGATAGATCTCGCTGAATCCCGGCATCAGATGATTCATCGCCCGCATCTCCGCCTCCGGATTGAAGGATTTCTTCCGCAGATTCTCCTGAATGGAGCCGGCCATCCTGCCGCGGGCGCAGATCAGAAGGGTGTTTTCGCCGTCGCGTTTGAGTTTATCGGTGATCTCCAGTTCAAACGGGGCATACGCCTCCTGGACGCCGTGCCGGTAGACCAGGCTCCCGTTCAGATAGAAATCCGCCTCCAGAGCCAGACGGGAGACATGAAGGAAAAACCGTTTCCCCTCCTTGGCAAATACCGGACGGAACTGTTTCCGGAAGAAAACGATCGGGGTATCCCACGTGCATGGAAGGTCCGTTTTCCGGAACACCGCTCCCGGAGGCGGACTCTTCTGAAGAGTTCTTGTTTTCAGCGTTCCGTCGTCCGGGATTTCCGCGATCTCCCAGCCGGTGTTCAGATGCTGCCGGAAATGCCGTCCGCCCGGAGCCTCCGGACCGTCGGCAAGGAAGGAGTAGCCGAAAGAGCGGGAGGTCCCATCCGCCTCGGTCACCTCCACAGAGGCGCGGTACTGGACGGAGCTCCCGGATCGGTACGGCAGAAGAATCTCCCGTTCCTTCTCCAGACGGAACGAAACAGTCCGCTCCGCCACCGGCGTTCCATAGTAGTCCATGATCCGCATCCGGACGGAAAGCTCCCGCGCTTTCCCGCTCAGATTCCGGAGACGGAAGCGCAGACGGTGCGCATCCAGTCCGGATCCCCGGTCCGATTCCATCTGAAGAAGCTGATTCTTCTTCGGCGAGGGCAGACGCAGCGGAAGGTTCTTCCGAGGAGTTTTCCGGATCTCCAGCGCCTCCACCGTCCCGCGCTGCTGTTCGGCAAGCGAGATCACATCGTCCTTCCGGACGCGGTGCGGCTGATCGCTCTGCATCGTCACAAAATACCTTCCGCCGCGGTATTGGTACGCACTTGCCCGGGAACAGGGAATCAGACGGCCGTTCAGATACAGCGAACGCGCCAGACGGTCCGATCCGTTTTTCCCCGTGTCGTAGGAAAGAGTGATCCAGCAGGGCTCCTCCTGAAGCGTCTCTTCGATTCTCCAGCTCCGCACGCCGTTGAGTTCCCGGAGCTCCGCGGCCGGATATCGGAGGAACTCCTTTGCTCCCGCGGAAAAAATCACACAGCCGGCAGTCAGCGCAGACAGCAGACGATTCTTCATTGTACCTCTCCTTTGATGGAAACGGAAAATTCAGCCTTGGCCAGATTCCATTTCATTTTTCCTGTATTCCGATCCCGAACCGCATAGGAGACCATCGCCGTGAAATAGAGCTCTCCCGGACGATGTGCCTCGCAGGGGGGGAGTTCCCGGCGGATTCCGGAACCTTTCTGTTTGTTTCCGCTCGGAGTTCCCGTCTCCCCCTTCTCCCGTTTTCCGAGGTTGACCTTGTATTCGAATTCCAGAAGGGTCGGCTGAAGTCTCCGCACCCGGTCAGGATACTGGACATAGACGGTTTTCCCGGCAAACTGCGTTTTTCCCCGTCGGGCGGAGGCGAAATCGGCGCTGTTCCAGATTCGGGAGCCGATGTCCCGGTTGACGATGTTCGCCGGATCCTCCCGGACCTTCCCGACGATCTTCAGAAGGAATTCGGGGCGGCGGGTGGAGACGATCGGAAAATCACGAGTCCACGTTGCCCCATGATCGGAGCTGAACAGCAGATCCATCTCCGTCTCCCCCGCGGACGCGGAAAAGAAAAGAGCCAGAAAAAGAACGGATAGAATGGTTTTCACAAAGAATCTCCCTTTTGCGTTTTTCAATACCACGACAGATAAGGATGAGCGGCGGAAGTCGGATTTCCCGCGGAAAGGATCTCGCTGAAGCGGAGCATTTTCACATGTCCGTCGACAAACAGAGTCCCGGCGCCTCCCGGATGCAGCAGAAAGCTGTAATCGCTCCCGCTTCCCGTTGTTTCCGACATGGCAAACTTGTTCGGCTGCGTCCAGTCCGCTCTTCCGCTCTCATTGTTGACAAATCCGTTCCGGTTTTCCGTCCAGTAGACAATCCCCGCCGGACGCCGGATCCGTTCCAGCCGCGCAGGAGTCGGGAAAACGGTGTTCCAGTTGGCGCCCGTCGCACTCCAGTAACTTCCGTTATAGCTCAGAATCCCCGCCATGTTCTGCGTGACATGATAGCTGATGTTCGTATAGCAGAGATTGTCCAGAATGGAGGAAAACCCTGTGCGCGGTTTCAGATCCGCGGGACAGCGGAAAAAATTCTTTCTGTTCAGATATCCGAGATTTTCATACGGCCATCCCGGATCCTGTTTCCCGTGCCAGCCGAACAGGAGAGTATGCGGTTCCGCCGCGCAGGAGGTATTGTCGCCGGCATACTGGAACAGCGCCACCCCGATCTGTTTCAGCTTGGATGTGCATGTGATGCTCTTCGCCGCCTCCCGCGATTTGTTCAGAGCCGGAAGAAGCAGACTCACAAGAACGGCGATGATGGCAATGCAGATGAGAAGTTCTATCAGTGTGAAACCGGCACGCACGATCCTCCGGTTCCGGATTCGACCGTCTCTCAAAACGGCTGTTCCTCGACTTTGATCCATTGCAGACTCCCTGTGTTTATTTAGGATAAAACCATTCTCCGGAGCTCTTCCGGAGCGATCACGATCTTCACGCCTTCCGGCGCGGAATACTGAAGATGAATCCGTCCATCCTCCCCTCTCCGCGCCTCCAGATGCAGAATTCCGTGCGGAGTCGGAAAAGTCCCCCGGACGAACTGAAGATCGCCGAGACGGGGCGCCAGACGGATTCTCCGACAGCCCGGCTCCTCCGGATGAATCCCCAGAACCGATTCGGCAAGAAACGGAACCGGTCCGCACGACCACCCGTGACACAGACTGTTCCGATACCCCTTGAAGCAGGACTCCCCATAGCTCCCATGCACATCGATTTTCCCCTCCGCGGGAAACTCGGTGATCGGCGAGGCATTTTCCATCCATGCCAGATCGAAGTGTTCCCAGAAGGTTGTCGCGCCGAGGGCGAGCATTCCGCCCCAGTATTTCCGGAGCACGTCGAGCGCGCCGGCGAGATCGCCTGCCCGCGTCCGCGCCGTGAGGACATACCCGCCGTGAAACGTGGAAAGCCCCCGGAACGGATGGACCGCCAGTTTCTCCCGGTTGACCGTCACCGCATCCGCCAGTCCTGCCAGGACCCGCAGCGCGTTGGCGGACTTTCCCCCGCACTCCGGCGGCGTATAGCGTTTCAGGCGCTCGACCGCTTCCCGGCAGCGGCGTTCCTGTTCCGGAGCCTCCAGAAGAGCGCAGAGCTCTCTTCCGGATTCGAACCCCCAGACCAGGAGTGCATGAAGACCCGCATGAATCGACCGTTCGTCGTGCCGAGATCCCCAGTCCAGAATCCGGCAGCCGCCCAGCTGTTCGGAACCGTCCTCCCCGATCTGGCTCTCCAGAAGTTTCAGAAGCTCCAGCAGATACTCCCTGTGCGACTGGAGAAACTCCCGGTTCCCGTTTGCCAGGAAAAAATCGCGCAGCGCAATCACATACCAGACCGAATAACTGGAGATGCCGTTCATGAAGTTCGGCAGAACGGTTTCGTCCCGCATCCGGTTCAGACTTCTTTTCACGACATCGGTCTCCCCGAAGAGCACATTGGCGGCCGTGATTTCCGGGTGGAGATCGCCCATCCAGATCAGGCGGTCGCGCTTGGCGCCGTCCCAGAGATAATCCTGCATGCAGAGCTGGAGGGTGTAGGATGCGGTCTGAAAAATCCGGTTCAGCAGAGGATCATCGCACGCAAACGATCCCTTGTAATCCAGATCGCGGAACAGGAACACCGCGCAGATTTCCCGCAGTTCCAGCTCGTCCTCCTCCCGGTTGTCGATCCGGACAAACCGGAAGGCCGTGTTTCCATATTCCGTTCCGCCCATGGTCGCCAGCTCGATGACGGTATCGTGCATCGCGTGATCGTTGTCCGGCTCCGACGTGGCCTCCCCGACGGATTCCCCGAACCGGATCCGCACCTTCTGCGGCCGTCCGGACGGGAATCTTCCGCTGATCAGCCGGACTCCTCCATGCAGCTCCCTTCCGAAATCCAGCAGAAGGGATGCGTTCTTTTTCAGGAAGGCGCCCGGTTCCGCCCAGATTGTCGCCTGTCCGCACCCTTTCCGCAGCAGTTTCTCCAGTCCGCGGCAATTCCGGGACTCCACGATCCGGACCGGCGGAACATAGCATCGAACCCGGTCATCGGCAACACTTCCAGCTGGACGCATCATCTTCATGGGAACTCATCCTTTTTTCTGCAGAGCGCTGCGGCGCGCATCAATGCGTCCGATCAGTTCCTCCCGTTCCGGCGGGAATCCGTCGTCATGTCCGCAGACGCACCCGCCGCGGCACTGGAAAGGAACCGTTATCATCCAGGGATTCTTCCGCCCGGAAAGTTCGATCTTCACCGGAATGAACGCAAGCACCGAATCCCGGAACGAGCCGCTCGTGATTTGGAAACTCGAACTGCTCTGAAGCTGGGCCATCAGCACAAGCTCCTGTTCCCGGGAGGGAGAGATATCCCACCCCTCCGGGAGCATCCACTGCAGACGCACCGGAACGGAGTCGTGAAACCGGGAAAAAAGACGAAGCGAAATTCTCTGTGTCGCAGACGGCTCCATCACCGGACCCTCCTCATAGGAGATCATCAGACGGCCCCAGGGGAAATCAAATGTCAGAGTTTTTCCGTCGCACATCTTCCAGATTCTTTCCGCCTTTTCGCTTCCGGCGCAGATCGTGTTCCATTCCGGATTCACGCGCGTTTCGGCATCCTCGATGCGGACCAGGAGTCCCGAATGCTCCATCTGAAGCAGCTCCCGGCACGCGGCGGTCCGGGCGACCAGTTCGGAGAGGGTTTCCGGAATGTGGGCCCGGTAACGCTTCACCGCAATGGTCTGAATCGTCTCGCCGATCGGAGCCATCCACTCGTCCGGGATGCCGGAACGACCGAGCAGGATGCCCATGACGGAACCGGCGGTGGCTGCGGTGCAGTCGGTGTCGTCGCCGCAGTTGACCGCCGCGCAGACCGTTTTTGAAAAATCGCCTCCGCCGTACAGAAGGGCAAGAACCACAAATCCGATATGGGCAGGCGCCTGAAAGTATCCGTCCCATTGCGGATGACCGAACTGTCCTCTCCGGGCAAGAACCGCATCCCGGGCCGTTTTCAGGCTGCTTCCTTTCTGAAACTCGTCCACGGCGCACCGGACGCACTCCGCCGTCCGTGAATTCTCCGGGATCTTGGAAAGCGCGATGCGGATCAGCTCCATGATGTTCTGTTCCACATAGGCGGCACTTTCCAGCGCGACGGTGAACAGTTCCGCGTAAATCCCCTCTCCGGAATGGTCCACGCAGGCGTCATACCACGCGAACTTCAGTGCCTCGTCGGGGTCCCCCGGGAAGAGCGCCGCCCAGATCTCCGACCGGATCCATGCGCCGTTGCTGTTCTTCCACGCCTCGTTGTTGAATGCTCCGGAAAGCGGCGGAAGAAGTCCGTTGGCAATGTTGCTCTTTGCCACGCCGTATTCGTTCCACGGTCCGGTGATGTAGCACATCCAGTATTCCGCCAGGAGCCGCTCGTTCAGATGGAAGATCCCCTGCTCCTCCACCGCAAGAAGGTAGATCAGCTGAAGATCCAGATCATCGTTCGGCGCTGGTTTCCCCGAAAGATCCTGCGTGTAAAAATGGACATCGAAAAAATCACGTTTCCCCTCCATCGGTGCTCCGAGTGTCCCGCCGATGTTCTTCCCGCTCCAGCAGCCGGAAAGCCGATCCAGGTATTCCGCCCGGTTCAGAATGTTGGAACTCGACATTTATCTCTCTCCTTTTTAATATTATTAAAATTGTTTTTAATATAGTTGTACTAATATATACTCTATTTTATAGAAAAAAGCAAGAGGTTTTCCTGGAAATTCTTGAAATTTAACAAAAAAACAGTATAATATTGAATAATATTAAATAAAGGAGTTTTTTGTATG
>ERZ824600.2724-NODE-2724-length-18126-cov-9.426097_pt1 | contig 18126 bp, 18 predicted proteins | sample MGYA00519933_ERZ824600 | MGnify/ENA primary metagenome ERZ824600 (study PRJEB31778, sample SAMEA3449178) | human gut metagenome | biome: human gut; feature: human-associated habitat; material: faeces | place: United Kingdom | collected 2010/2012 ... | reverse complement strand
ATAGGGCTTCGCCCGCATAAGAAATACCCCCGGCTAGGCCGGGGGATATTTATTGCAGTTTATGACGAAGAGGGGATACGCTTGCCTCAGCTGTTCTTTTTCGTCACCGGGCGGCGGTACAGCAGACGGGCCAGCTTCTTCCGGTCAAAGGGAATGAGAGGGTACAGGTACCCCTTGCCCACCAGCGGCTTTGCCGTCACGATCAGCGCCAGCGTGATCGCGATCCCCGCCGCGAAGCCCCACCAGTCCCACAGCCAGATCAGCACCAGCAGCAGCATCCTGCACAGCTTTGTGGCGTAGCCCATCTCATAGCTGTGCTGGGCATAGTTGGCTACCGCCACAAAGGCCATATACACCAGCACCTCCGGCACCAGCCATCGGGCCTGCACCGCGAAGTCGCCCAGTATCAGCGCACCCAGCATACTGAACGAGTTGCTCAGCACATCCGGTGTGTTCAGCGACGCGATTTTCAGTATGTCAATGATCAGCTCCACCAGCAGCAGCTGCACGATCAGCGGCACATAGTATTCGTCCTGTACCAAAAGGAAACGCAGGTTCTCGTGCAGCGTATCCGGGTTCTTCACCAGCAGGTACCACAGCGGTGTAATGAACATGGTCAGCAGCAGCACCAGCGTCCGTATGATCTGCAGATACGTGCCGATGAGGGGCGGGAAGTAATAGTCGTTGATCTCCTCGTTGAACCGCAGGATCGTTGTGGGCAGCAGCAGGGCCGACGCTGAATTGTCCACCAGCACCACCACATCGCCCTCCATGATACACGCCGTGGCCACGTCCGGACGCTCAGTATACCGCACCTTGGGAAACGGATTCCAGAACTGCCTGGGCGCGATGGCCTCCGCAATGGTCTCCTGACTCATGGCCACCGACCGCAACTGGATGTGCATCAGCTTTTCCCGCAGGGCCCGCAGCAGCCCCTCGTCTGCCTCGCCCTCCATGTAGCACAGGGCCACGTCCGTGCCCGAGCGCTCCGGCAGCTGCAATCGCTCCAGCCGCAGATGGGTGTCCCGTACCCGCCGCCGCAGCAGCGCCGCGTTCTGCATGAGGTTCTCTACGAAGCCGTCATGGCTGCCCCGCAGTACCCGGCTGGTATCCGGCTCCTCCACCGACCGGGTGGGGAACTGCTTGGCGTCCAGCACCACCCCGCCGCCGAAGCCGTCGATGATCGCCAGCGTCTTCCCAGCGAATACGCCCATCACCGCCGCGTCACGGTCCGGCTCGGCCGCCGCATCGCAGGCAGACACATACCGCCGGCAGAAGTCCGCCGCGTCTGTCACACTGTTCAGGTCCGGCAGCGCCTGCCACCCGGCGATGACCCGCTCCAGCAGGTCCTCCTGGGCGTAGTCGTTTACCCCCCACAGCCGCGCCTGCCGCCCGCCGATGGACAGGTCGCGCCCTGTCATATCAAAGCACCGGCCCACGCCCAGCAGCTCGTTCAGCTCCGCCGCTTTCAGCGAAAAGCACCCTGCGCCGCGATAATAGACCGCCGTTTCCGGGGCCGTCTCGTTTCCGCCCTGTTTTGCCTGTTCCATGATGCCTTCTGTCCTCCGTCTGCCATTTTCCGGTAGCATTTCCCGCCTGCGGAATTTTATGTATGCCCCGGACAGGCCCTGCATATCGTGTAAAAAAGGAGGTGGCAGCCATGAAAAAAAGCGCGGCGGCGGCCCTTATTCTGATGGTGCTGCTCTTCGGCGGCGCCTACCTCACCGCCACGGAGCCGGACGCGCCTGCGCCGGAGACACCGCAGGCACAGGGGGACGGGGAGGTCGTGCTGACCATAAAAACCGGGGAGGCGGCGGAGCGGATGACGCTGCGGGATTACCTTGTGGGCGTGGTCCGCGGCGAGATGCCCGCCTCCTTTGAGATGGAGGCGCTGAAGGCCCAGGCCGCGGCCGAGCGCACCTACGTTTACTACCAGCTGGCGCAGGGCCGTAAGGACGCGCATCCCGACGCCGACTTCTGTACGGACCATACCTGCTGCAGCGCCTATCTCTCCGAGACAGCCGCAAAGGAAAAGTGGGCCGCCGACTTTGCTCCCTGGAACACCCGCGTCGTCCAGGCTGTGGCGGACACGGACGGTCTGGTGGCCCTCTACGACGGGGAACCGATCCTGGCGGTGTTCCACTCATCCTCGGCGGGCAGGACCGCCGCGGCCGGGGATGTCTGGTCCGGCGACCTGCCCTATCTGGCCAGCGTCGCCAGCCCGGAGAGTGCCGACACCGTACCCAACTATTACAGCACAGTCACCTTTACTGCGGCGGAGGCAAAAGACCTTCTGCTGGCGGCCCACCCGGAGATAAAACTTACCGGCGCGCCGGAGACGTGGTTCGGCGCAGTGACGGAGAATGATTCCGGCCGGGTAGAGACCGTCTCCGTGGGCGGTACGGACATCGAGGGCACGGAGATGCGCCGCATCTTCTCCCTGCGATCGGCCTGCTTTACCCTGACGGCGGATGCGGAGAGCGTTACGTTCCGCGTCACCGGCTACGGCCACGGCGTGGGCATGAGCCAGTACGGCGCGGAGCAGCTGGCAAAGGCGGGAAAGACCTGGCAGGAGATACTGGCGTGGTATTACACCGGTGTGACCATCGGACCGGCGGGGTGACATCGGCCGAGGGGCCGACTGGGACCGACTGGGACCGACTGGGGTGCAGAAATGCGTGACAAGCGGGCAAAAACGTGGTATAATCTATAAATTATGCGGGATATTCACAAATTGTTCAGGAAAAGCCTGCCCCGCAGGATGTAAGATATACCCAACGATATGTACCGGGAGGAGAGCGCCTATGGCACGCAACATTCTGGTGGTCGAGGATGACCGCAATATATCCGATCTGATCCGTATGTACCTGGAGAAGGAGGGCTTCGAGGTCCGCAGCGCCTATGACGGCGGCAAGGCCATCGAGGAGTACGACAAGCAGGCCCCCGACATGGTGCTGCTGGATATCATGCTGCCCGTGGTGGACGGCTGGGGCGTATGCGCCCATATCCGCGAGAAGGGCAAGACGCCCATCATTATGCTCACCGCCAAGAGCGACGTGGGCGACCGCATCACCGGACTGGAGATGGGCGCGGACGACTATCTGGTCAAGCCCTTCGAGATGAAGGAGCTCATGGCCCGGATCAATGCCGTGCTCCGCCGCAGCGAGATACCCGACGATACCAAGAAGAAGCTGGTGTTTGACAAACTGGTCATCAATCTGGACAGCTATGAGCTGCTGGTGGACGGCAAGAAGGTGGACACGCCCCCCAAAGAGCTGGAGCTGCTGTATCATCTGGCGGCCACGCCCAACCGGGTCTATACCCGCAACCAGCTGCTGGACGAGGTCTGGGGCTTTGACTATTTCGGCGACAGCCGCACCGTGGACGTGCACATCAAGCGCCTGCGGGAGAAGATCGAAAACGTCTCGGACCAGTGGGAGCTGAAAACTGTCTGGGGCGTGGGCTATAAGTTTGAAGTGAAGTAAGCATGGGCGAGAGGATCAAACGTATCACCGGCAGCCTGTATTGGCGGCAGTTTATGCTCACCGCCGGTATGGTGGTGCTGACCATGGCCCTGCTGGGCGTGTCCTTCTACGCGCTGAGCTATAACTACACCGTCTCGGAGAAGCGGCAGGAGATGCAGGACCGGGCGGTGCTGGTGGCGCAGCTGTCCGTGGACTATTTTACCGCCGGCGATGACGCCGAGCGTGACCAGGGGGACGCGCTGCGCTCTCTGGCCGGCGTGGCCTCCCGGATGACGGACGTGGACTTCCTGATCTGCGACACCACCGGCAGCGTCCTGCTGACGACGGATGCCGATTTGGCCGGAAAGACCGTCGTTGTCCCCGAGGACATTACCCAAACGGTGCTGGGCAGCGAGAGACTGTACGAGGGCCGCAGCACCGTGGGCGTATATGAGAAAAAGCAGTTCGTGGTGGGCGTGCCCATGACGGACGCGGACGGCAACACTCTGGGCCTGGTGCTGGCGGTGATGAACAGCGCCGAGCTCATGCAGATGTGGCGCTCATTCATCGCCCTGTTCTTTATGACCAGCGCCATTATCCTGCTGCTGGCGTTCGTGGCCAGCTTTGTCACCTCCATGCGGCAGATACAGCCCCTGACCGAGATGGTCAAGGCGACCCGTGCCTATGCCGGCGGCGATTTCGATGTACGGATGCAGGAGACCGGTGACTGCGGCGAGATCAGTGAGCTGGCGGCCTCCTTCAATGCCATGGCCGACTCCCTGCAGGAGACGGAGCGCCAGCGCCGGGACTTTATCGCCAATGTGTCCCATGAGCTGAAGACCCCCATGACCACCATCGCCGGCTACACCGACGGCATTCTGGACGGCACCATCCCGCCGGAGAAGGAGCGCCAGTATCTTCAGATCATCTCCGACGAGAGCCGCCGTCTCAGCCGCCTGGTGCGGCGTATGCTGGATATCTCCCAGATACAGAACAAGGAGATGAAGAAGGAGGAGTTTGATCTCTGTGAGTCCGCCCGTATTGCCCTGCTGTCCATGGAGAAGAAGATCACGGACCGTGGGCTGGACGTGGACGCGGAGATCCCCGAGGACTCCGTCATGGTCCAGGGCGACCGGGACCTGATCACCCAGGTCATTTACAACCTGCTGGAGAATGCGGCCAAATTCGCCACCCCTGGTTCCCAGCTGTATCTGGGTCTGGCGGTCAACGGCGAGAAGGCCTATGTCACAGTCCGCAACCTGGGGCCCACCATTCCGGCGGAGGAGATACCGCTGCTGTTCGAGCGCTTCCACAAGTCCGATAAGTCCCGCAGTGAGGACAAGGACGGTTACGGCCTGGGGCTGTATATCGTCAAGACCATCCTGGCCCAGCACAAGGAGCAGATCACCGTCACCAGTCAGGACGGTGTAACGGCCTTTACCTTTACCATGCAGATGGCGCACGGCGCGCCCCGAGAGGTACTCTGAATATGTATGATGAAAATAAAATGCCGCTGACGCCCGATCCGGCGGCTCCTGCCCCGGAGCAGGAGCCGGACGAGGTCGTCAGCTGGTATGTCCGTCCGGACGAGGGGCAGGAGATCACGGGCTGCTATGTGCAGCCGGGCCCCATGCCCGCTGCCGCGGCGCCCAAAGCTGTCCGGCAGGAGAAGCGCCGCAGCCGCAAGGGCCTGTGGACGTTTCTGGTCATCCTGGCCGTGCTGGTAGGCGTGGTGCTGGGGGTGGCCATCGTCTCCGCCCTGCGGGGCGGCAATACGGACGGCTATGGCGATGACTTCGACGATGGCGATCACGATGCCAGCAGTATCGTGGATATCTTCCAGAGCGATGTGCCCACCATCCCCCGGGCAGACACGGACCCCGATCTGCGCTTTTATTGCGAAAAAGCAGGGGAGGAGAAGTTGACTATCCAGCAGGTCTATCAGCAGGTAAACCCCGCCACGGTGCTGGTGCTCACAGACCTGGGCGAAAAGGCCAGCGTCGGCACCGGGGTCATCCTGACGGCGGACGGCTATATCGTCACCAACGCCCATGTGATCGCCGGCGGGCAGAACGCGCTGGTGGCGCTGTACAACGGCGACCGCTACGAGGCGGAGCTGGTGGGCTTCAGCAGCACGGAGGATCTGGCGCTGCTGAAGGCGGTGAACGCCTCCGGCCTGCCCACTGCGCCCCTGGGCGACAGTGAGGAATGCCAGGTGGGCGATACGGTCTACGCCATCGGCAACCCGCTGGGCGTTGAGCTGCGGGGCACACTGACCCAGGGCATCATCTCCGCCATCGACCGTCCCGTCACCATGGAGGGCCGCGTGATGACGCTGCTCCAGACCACCGCTGCCCTGAACAACGGCAACTCCGGCGGCCCGCTGATCAATGAGTACGGCCAGGTCATCGGCATCAACACACTAAAGATGAGCAACACCCTGTCCGACATCTCTGCCACGGTGGAGGGCCTGGGATTTGCCGTCCCGTCCAGCCGTGTGGTATCTGTCATCAATGATATCATCGCCACCGGAGGCTTCCGCGGCCTGCCCTCGATCGGCGTCTACGTGAAGGAGACGGAATTTGCCGACGGTACGACCCACCCGGTGATCGATTCCGTCACGGAAAACTTCGGCGCCGAGGAAGCGGGGCTGCAGAAGGGCGACGTAATTCTGGCGGCGGACGGTATAGGCGTCAGCACCAACACCGATCTGCTGGCCGTCCGCCGGACCCACATCGCGGGCGAGAGCGTCGTGCTCACTATCCGGCGTGACGGACAGACCTTTGATGTGACGGTCGTCCTCTACCCGGTGGAGGGATGATCACTTTACAGCGCAGAAACAGGGACAAGGCCATGGCCTTGTCCCTGTTTTACACCGCAAAACGACGGATATTTACAGATAATAAACAAATAGTATACATTTTGTTGCCGGAATTTGCGGCTATTTTCGCCTTCGTTCCCGCCATAGCTGCCGCAGGCTGCCGGCGGCCGCCAGCAGCAGATATGCCCCGAACAGCCGCCGCAGTACCGCTGTGTCCACCGCCGTCGCCGCCAGTGCACCGGCCGCCGCAGCCGTTGTGCCCCAGGGGATAGCGGATTTCAGCACCTCCGTTTCCAGCAACCCGCTCCGCTTGTGGGCGATGACGCCCATGGCCGCCGTAGGCAGGAAGTACAGCAGATTGACCGCGGCGGCCTGCTGCTGCGGAACACCCAAAATGAGCGTCATAACCAACAGCAGCAGGGTCCCGCCGCCCACCCCCCAGGCGGACAGGATGCCGGCGCCGAACCCCGCAGCCATTGGTATCAGCCAACTTTTCACAGGATATACCTCACGCCGCCGTACAGCAGAAAGGCGGCGAACAGTCCCCGCAGCCATGTGACGCTGACCCGGCGGAACAGCTGTCCGCCCACCAGACCGCCCACCAGTCCGCCGATGAGGTATGGCAGCGCGGCGGCCCAGTCGAAGGGCTGCCGCAGCAGGTATACTGCCGCGCTGACGGCGCTTAGGGGCAGTATGGCCGCCACGCAGGTGGCGAAGGCCTGCTTGCCAGCCAGACCGCACCAGCCGTTCAGCAGGGGCACCAGCACCATGCCGCCGCCCCCGCCGAACAGGCCGTTCACCAGCCCTGCCGCCGTGCCGGACAGGGCATATTTTGTCTTTGCCTGCATTGTGCCGCCTCCTTTATGTATGCGCCCATCCGGGCGCGGGGTTTACTGGCACTTCTGGTAGCTCTGGCAGTCGGTGCACTGGTCCATGGTGGGGCGGCTCTCGTGGGTGCCCACCTGAATGGCGGTCAGACCGCAGTTGTCCACGTCCTTGCAGTGGTGGGCGCAGTTGGTGACGGTGCACTTGATGGACGCATTGGGGGTGCAGGCGCACCCATCGTTGGTACAGGCTCTGTTCATGGTGTTTCCTCCCGTAAAAAAGAAAAGTCAGGCCGTAAGGCCTGACTTTATTGTGTACCGCTTCGGTGGGATTATACGCCCAAAAGCGATTTTGCAAAGGCGAAATAAATGAGAAGGGACAGCGCATCCACAATGGTGGTAATAAAGGGAGACGCCATAACCGCCGGGTCCAGGCCGATTTTTTTCGCCAGAAGCGGCAGCGAGCAGCCCACGAATTTTGCACACGCAATGGTGCACACCAGCGTTCCGCAGACCACGGCGGCCACCATGGGAGAAAGAGACGTGTTTCCCAGCAGCAACCGGTCCACCAACATCATTTTTCCGAAATTGGCAACGGCCAGCACCACGCCGCACAGCAGCGCCACGCGCAGCTCCTTCCAGATGATCCGGAAGATGTCGGAGAAATCCACCTCGGACAGGGAGATGGCGCGGATCACGGTCACGCTGGATTGGGAGCCGCAGTTGCCGCCGGTATCCATCAGCATGGGGATATAGGCGGTCAGCACCGGCAGCACCGCCAGCGAGTTTTCAAAATTGGCAATAATAAGCCCTGTGAAGGTGGCGGACACCATCAGCAGCAGCAGCCACGGGATTCTCGCCTTGAAGGTGCTGACCACGCCCGTTTTCAGATAGGGCTTATCCGTGGGGGTGATGGCGGCCATCTTCTCCATATCCTCGGTGGCCTCCGCCTCCATGACGTCCATGGCGTCATCGACGGTGACAATACCCACCAGGCGGTTTTCCTGATCCACCACCGGCATGGCCAGGAAGTCGTACTTGCTCAGCGCCTGGGCCACGTCCTCCTTATCGTCCGTGGTCTTGGCCCACACCACGTCCGGGTCCATGATCTCCTCGATCAGGTCGTCCTCCTCTGCCAGCAGCAGGTCGCGGACCGACAGTACGCCCAGCAGGTGCCGGGTGGGGTCGGTGACGTACAGGATGTTGATGGTCTCCAGCTCACCGCCGATACGGCGGATGCGCTTGAAGGCGTCCTCCACCGTCATGTCCTTCTTCAGGGACAGGAACTCCATGTTCATAATGGAGCCGGCACTGTCCTCCGGGTATTTCAGTATTTCATTGATGGATTTACGCATCTCCGGCGTGGCCTTGTCCAGGATACGGATGACCACGCTGGCGGGCATCTCCTCCACGATGTCCACGGCGTCGTCCAGATACAGCTCGTCCAGCACTTCCTTCAACTCCGTGTTGGAGAAGCCGTTGATGAGCATTTCCTGGCTGTCGGACTCCAGCTCCACGAACACCTCTGCCGCCAGCTCCTTGGGCAGCAGACGGTACAGCAGGGGCATTTGCTCCTGCTTGCCTTCCTCAAGCAGCAGGGCAATATCCGCCGGCTCCATGGGCAGGAACAGGTCCCGTAGCTCGGCGTAGCGTTTTTCCTTCGCCAGTTCGTCTATCCGTTCCTGGTATTGCTCCAGTTCCTCCTGATAATCGATCAAGCCTGTTCCCTCCCTTCAGGCAAAATAATACGCAGCAGGTAGTAGCCTGCTGCGTGCCGCAAAGTGCGCCAATGCGCCCTGTTCTGCACCGTTACAAGCTTTAGCATCGCGGGGCGGTGAAACTGCATTAGATGCCACCTTGCTTTCGATGGCACCTGCTCAAACCCTCTGATGGTGTCTCCACCACTTCGCGGCAGCAGTCCGTATCCCTCGCGGTAGCCTTACCTACCGGATCCTATTCAACACATCTATGTTATGCCAAAATCGTCGGCCTGTCAAGGCGTTTTCTTGTCATTCCTGCTATTTTTCTTTACAGGTACACCTGCACGTTGTCCTGCGCCAGCAGGTGGTCCTTCAGCTCCTGCAAAAATCGCAGGGCCGGCGGCGTCAGCGGTTCGCCCGCCCGCGTCACTAGATAGTTCACCCGGTCCGGCGGCGGACTGGTAAAGCGGCATACCCGTGCGCTCTTTCCGATGCGCGACGCGGCGGCGATGGCCGGGGCCGCCACCCAGCGGCCCTCGGTGGGCGGCAGGAAATCCGCCGCCTGTAGGGTGTCGGCGTACAGCAGGGGCCGCGCACCCGTGCCGAACCACCGGTCGTGCCAGCGGATGAACTCCGGGTCCCAGGTGACCAGCAGCTCCTCGGCTACGTCCAGCGAGGCCGGGTCCACCTCCTCCGGGTAGTGGCTGTCCGGCGGCGACAGCAGCAGAAACGGCTCTCGAAAAGCCGGACGTACCGTCAGACGGTCGTCGAATACCGTGTTGCTGTCAATAAAGGCAAAGTCCAGCTCATGGCTCAGCAGCGCCTGGGTGATATCCACATCCCGCAGGGTGTGGATCCACAGGGATACCGGCAGCCGCAGGGCAAGAAAGCGCTTATACACCGGCGGCAGGATGTATTGGTTAGTGGTGTAGGTGGCGGCGATACGCAGGTAGGCGCGCTGCTCCAGCTCCGCCAGCGTCTCCGTCTCCGAGAGCAGCTGCTGCCAGCGCTGGGCCAGCGTCAGGAATTTCTGGCCCGCCGCCGTCAGCGTGATGTGCCGCTGGCCCTTGCTCCGCTCGAACAGCGGCGTGCCAACCCGTTCCTCCAGCGCCCGTATCCGCATGGACAACGTGGGCTGGGTGATGTACAGCGCCTCCGCCGCGGCCGTCATGGTGCCGTGCTGTACCACCGCCCAGAATGTCTCGATATCCAAGTTGGTCATACTACCGCCTCCGAATTATAAGTTTTTACTGATATTTTAAACGCAAACAATCAATTTTACAAGTGCGGATATCCGTGCTATGATACGGATGTGTTCAGGGAACACCGCTGGTTCCCTAAACCAAACGCTATTTTGATTCTTTCTTTCTTTCTTTCTTTCTTTCTTCCTATTTCCCTATTTCTCCCCCTAATACCCGATAAAAAAGGACAGGTTTTTCCAGCCTGTCCTTTCGGGCTGTTTAGGGGTAGATTTTTCCCTGCGGACGTGGTATGGTAGTGCTGTTGTACACAGGAGGGATAACGATGCCCGGTTTTCAGTTTTATTTTGAATTGATCGGCGCGGTGGCCTTCGCCATTTCCGGCGCAGCCCTGGCGGTGAAGAAGAATATGGACCTGTTCGGCGTGGCCATGATGGGCATGACCACTGCCGTGGGCGGCGGTATCCTGCGGGATCTGCTGCTGGGCATCACGCCGCCCGCCGCGCTGCGCGACCCCTTGCAGGCGTTGGTGGCCATCGCTACGTCCCTGCTGGTGTTTCTGGTGTGGAAGCGCTTTCACCCCGAGGGCGATCACCGGAACTGGGAGGCACTGCTGCTGGTGGCGGACTCCATCGGCCTGGGGATCTTCTCCGTCCACGGTGCGGCGGTGGCCGTCCGGGCCGGGCTGGGCGGCAATGTGTTCCTGACGCTGCTGGTGGGTATGCTTACCGGCGTGGGCGGCGGTGTTCTGCGTGACCTGTGCTGTATGGAGCGCCCCTACATTTTCACCAAGCATATCTACGCCTGCGCGTCCCTGGCCGGCGCGGCGGCATGTATGCTGCTGTGGAGCGCCGGAGAGAACCTGGCGCTGCTGACAGGCTGCGCGCTGACGGTGGTGCTGCGGCTCTGTGCCGCGGTATTCCGCTGGAGCCTGCCGAAAGCGTAAACACATAAAAAAGACCGCGAAAGCGGCCTTTTTTGCTGTTATGCGGTGAGCTTCAGCCCGACGATACCGACGAGCAGCAGCCCCACGAAAATAAGCCGCGGGACAGTGACAGGCTCCTGGAAGGCCAGAATGCCCACGATGACGGCGCCCAGGGCGCCGATGCCCGTCCAGATGCCGTAGGCGGTGCCCATGGGCAGCGTCTTCGTGGCCTGTGACAGGAAAAAGAAGCTGGCGATCATGCCCGCGACCGCCCATACCGACGGCCACAGCTTTGTGAAGCCCTCAGACAGTTTCAAAAACGTAGACCAGAACACCTCCAGTCCGCCTGCGATGAATAGATAGAGCCACGCCATACCGATTACCTCCAAAAACAAAAAATGCGCCCACAGGACGCACCTTCTAAGACCTAACGGCGCGCCCGCGAACGCCTGCCCGTCACCCGGTGGCGGCGGACAGCACAGGTACTATACCACGCCGCCGCCACAAAGTCAAGCGATCCTGCACCGCAACAAATGTTCGAAAAAACAACTTGTGACACATGGAGATATGTGGTATACTATATTGTCGAGAATTTACGGTTTTAACCGCAGGAGGGGAGGGGTCATCATGGGCCTGCACGACGGGCATCGCCAGCGCAGCAAGCGCCGGTATCTGGCGCTGGGCGCAGAGGGGATGGAGGACCACCAGCTGCTGGAGCTGCTGCTGTTCTACGCCATCCCCCGGCAGGACACCAACGAGACGGCCCACCGGCTCATCCAGCGCTTCGGCTCGCTGCAGGGGGTGCTCCACGCTGCGCCGGAGGAGCTGAGCTCCGTAGAGGGCGTGGGAGAAAACGTCGCCGTGCTGGTGCGGCTGGTCGGCGACATGGCCCTGCGGGCCCGGTGCTCGTCCCTGCCCCAGAAGGTGCTGAACTCCCCTGACCGCACCGGCGCGTACTTCATGGAGCTGCTGGCGGGGGAGAAGAAGGAGATGCTCTACCAGGTCTGCCTGGACGCCAAGGGCAAGCTGTTGACCTGCCGCTGCATCAGCAAGGGCAGCGTGGCCGCTTCGCCGGTCAGCGTGCGCCAGGTAGTGGAGAATGCCCTGTATGCCAGCGCCAGCAGTATTATCCTGGCCCACAACCACCCCAGCGGCGTAGCCCTGCCCTCCCAGCAGGACCTGCTGGTGACGCGGCAGATACAGGAGGCGCTCTCGCCGCTGAACATTCGCCTGGCCGACCACGTGGTGGTGGCTGACAGCGATTATGTCTCCATGGCGGAAAGCGGCCTGCTGGCGCGATAAACGGAGGATACCATGCCTGATCTGAAAGTCGTTTCTGAATATCAGCCTGCCGGCGACCAGCCCCAGGCTATCGATAAGCTGGCGCAGGGCCTGGAAAACGGCCTGCGCGCGCAGGTGCTCAAGGGCGTCACCGGCAGCGGCAAGACGTACACCATGGCCAAGGTCATCGAGCGCGTCAACCGGCCCACGCTGGTGCTGGCCCATAACAAGACGCTGGCCGCCCAGCTGTGCGAGGAGTTCCGGGAATTCTTCCCCAACAACGCGGTGGAGTATTTCGTCTCCTACTACGACTATTACCAGCCGGAGGCCTACGTGCCTCAGACGGACACCTATATTGAAAAGGACGCCTCCACCAACGAGGAGATCGACCGCCTGCGGCTGTCCGCCACCTGCGCGCTGCTGGAAAGGCGGGACGTTATCGTGGTGGCGTCGGTCAGCTGTATCTACGGCCTGGGCGAGCCGGACGACTTCGCCCGCATGATGATCTCCCTGCGGACCGGCATGACTTTGGAGCGCGACGAGCTGCTGCGGCGGCTGGTGGAGGACCGCTACGAGCGCAACGACGTGGCCTTCCAGCGCAATGTGTTCCGGGTACGGGGCGACACAGTGGAGCTGTACCCCGCCTACTATAAGGACCGGGCCATCCGTGTGGAGTTTTTCGGTGACGAGATCGAGCGTATCACGGAGTTCCATCCGGTCACCGGTGCGGCCCTGAAGCAGCTGACACACGTGGCGGTGTATCCCGCCAGCCACTACGTCACGCCCAAGGACAAGCTGGAGCGCGCCGCCAAAGAGATAGAGCGCGAGCTGGCGGAGCGCAAAAAGTGGTTCGAGGACAACGGCAAGCTCATCGAGGCCCAGCGCATCGACCAGCGCACCCGCTACGACGTGGAGATGATGCGTACCCTGGGCTACTGCTCCGGCATTGAAAACTATTCCCGGGTCATCTCTCAGCGGCCGGTGGGCAGCGCGCCCATGACGCTGCTGGACTTCTTCCCGGAGGATTTCGTGCTGTTCGTGGACGAGAGCCATGTGACCCTGCCCCAGGTGCGGGCCATGTACAACGGCGACCATGCCCGCAAGCAGAGCCTGGTGGACTACGGCTTCCGCCTGCCCTGCGCCTTTGATAACCGCCCCCTGAAGTTCGAGGAGTTCGAAGAGCGCTTCTCCCAGGCGGTGTTCGTCTCCGCCACCCCCGGGGACTTTGAAAAGCAGCAGGCGGACCAGATCGTGGAGCAGGTCATCCGACCTACCGGCCTGCTGGACCCCAGAGTGGAGGTCCGCCCGGTGCTGGGTCAGATCGACGACTTGGTGGCGGAGATACACGCCCGGGCGGAGAAGAACGAGCGCGTGCTGGTGACCACCCTCACCAAGAAAATGGCCGAGGACCTGACCGCCCACTTCCGTGGGCTGGGTATCAAGGTGCGGTATATGCACGCCGACGTGTCGGCGCTGGAGCGCATGGAGATCATCCGCGACCTGCGTCTGGGCGAGTTCGACGTGCTGGTGGGTATCAACCTGCTGCGTGAGGGCCTGGACCTGCCGGAGGTGTCGTTGGTGGCCATTCTGGACGCCGACAAGGAGGGCTTCCTTCGCAGCGAGACCAGCCTGATACAGACCATCGGCCGCGCCGCCCGCAACGCCGAGGGCCTGGTCATCCTGTACGCCGATACCGTTACCCCCTCCATGCGGGCCGCTATGGACGAGACGGAGCGCCGACGGAAGCTGCAGGACGACTTCAACAAGGCCCACGGCATTATCCCGCAGACCATCCGCAAGAGTGTCCGCGAGATGGTGGAGATCAGCCACAGCGCCGAGGAGGCCTCCAAGCTGTCGAAGAAGAAGCTTTCTGACCGTGAGCGAGCTGAGACCATCGCACGTCTGGAGAAGGAAATGAAAGAGGCCAGCCGTATGCTGGAATTCGAATATGCCGCCCTGCTGCGGGATCAGATCATTGAGCTGCGGGGGGAGAAATAAACCGAACCGAGAAACGACCTATGAAAAAGTACCTTTCCTATATCTACGTGATCCTCAGCGCCGTGTGTTGGGGCTTTATCGGTTTTTCCAACCGTATGCTCACAGAGGTGGGCGTATCGCTGGGCAACCGGGTGTTCATCCGGAACTTCGGCACGCTATTGATCCTGACCATCGTGTTCGCCCTGTTCCACCGTCAGGTGTTCCGCATCAAGCTGAAGCATCTGCCCATTTTCCTGTGCTCCGGACTGCTCAGCATCCTGACGCTGAGCCTGGTCTACTTCCAGTGCCAGACCATGTGCTCCCTGTCGGTGGCGGCGGTGCTGCTGTATCTGGCCCCGTCCTTTGTGGTCATTTTCAGCGCCGTGCTGTGGAAGACACCGCTGACGAAGCGCAAGCTCATCGCCCTGGTGGTGTCCCTGCTGGGATGCGTGATGGTCAGCGGCATCATCGGCGGAGATATGACCGCTTCCTGGGCGGGTATCGGCCTGGGCGTGCTGTCCGGCCTGTGCTACGCCAGCTATACGGTGTTTGCCCACTACGGTCTGGCCCATTACGAGAGCTATACCATGATCTACTGGACATTTCTGGTGGCGGGGCTTGGCTCGGTATTTTTCGCGGACTTCGAGACGCTGCCGCTGGCCTTTTCCGGCACGCAGGGCATCGTGGGCGTGTGCGGTGTGGTGATCGTGGCCACGGTGCTGCCCTATATCTTCTATACGAAGGGGCTTGAGGGCGTGGAAAGCGGCCGTGCCTCCATCATTACCAACATCGAGCCGGTGGTGGAGACGCTGGTGGGCGTGTTCGTGTTTAAGGAGGCGCTGACCGTGTGGACCGTGCTGGGTATGGCCTGCGTGTTCGGCTGCGTGATCCTGCTGGCCAATGGAGATAAAAAATGCGAAGAAAAACCTGTCAAGTCCTGAACGGCTTTCACCTGAAGCTCATCGCCGCCTGCACCATGTTCATTGACCACATGGGGCACACGCTGTTCCCAACGGTTTTGTGGCTGCGCTGCATCGGGCGGCTCGCCTTTCCCATCTTCTGCTTCCTCATCGCCGAGGGCTGCGTCTACACCCGCGATCGGAGGAAATACGCCCTGCGGCTGCTGGTGTTTGCCCTGCTGTCCGAAGTCCCCTTCGACCTGATGGTGGGCGGCACGGTATGGTATCCCTATTCCCAGAATGTGCTGTGGACGCTGTTGGCCGGTGCGCTGATCTGCTGGTGCGTCGATTGGGCGCTGCGAAAGAAAACGCCGGCGGCCTTTTTGCTCACCGGCGCGGCCGTGGCCGCCGCGTTCTGCCTGCTGGAGCTGGCCGGGACGGACTATCGGGGCTGGGGTATGCTGCTGGTGGTGCTGTTCTACGGTGTCCGCCGCGTGTCCTGCGGCACCGTCGTGAAGCGAACGGCGCAGGCGGTGGGACTGGCGGTGTTCAGCATCGGCATTATGGGCGGCGTGTCCATCGAACTGTGGTCGCTGGCGGCACTGCTGCCCCTCTGGCTCTACAATGGCCGGCGCGGCTATTCCAACCGGGCGGTGCAGTACGGCTTTTACGCCTTTTACCCCGTGCATATCCTGATACTGTCCCTCATCGCCCTGTATGCGTAAACAGATAAGGAGGCTGTCCCTATGGCAAAGAACAAAGAGGAAAAAACCAACGTCATGCGGACGCTGGACCAGAAGAAAATACCCTACACCGCCCACAGCTACGACCCGGACGGCCCCATTGACGGTGTGTCCGTGGCGCAGATACTGGGCCAGCCGGCGGAGCAGGTGTTCAAGACCCTGGTGACAAAGGCCGCCAGCGGGGCATACTATGTGTTCGACATCCCGGTGGCCGAGAATCTGGACCTGAAAAAGGCCGCCAAAGCGGTGGGGGAGAAGTCCGTGGCCATGCTGCCACAGAAAGAGCTGCTGCCCCTGACCGGCTATGTCCACGGCGGATGCAGCCCGGTGGGCATGAAAAAGCAGTTTCCCACGGTGTTCCACGAGACAGCACTGCTATACGGCACCATCTGTGTCTCCGCCGGGAAGATCGGCCATCAGGTGGAGTGTGATCCCAACGCCCTTATCGCTCTCCTGCGGGCGAAAACGGCTGACGTGATCGTATAAAAATTATTTCGCTGTTGACATTAAAAATTGATTTCACTACACTTATCTGCGACCATATGTTGCAGAAATGAGGCATACCATGCAGACTGAAATTTTCATCAAGGGCGCCCGCGAGAACAACCTGAAGAACATCGACGTCACCATCCCCCGGGATAAGCTGGTGGTGCTGACGGGCCTTTCCGGCTCCGGCAAAAGCTCCCTGGCCTTTGACACCATCTATGCCGAGGGCCAGCGGCGGTATGTGGAGAGCCTGTCCTCCTACGCCCGTATGTTCCTGGGGCAGATGGACAAGCCCGACGTGGATTACATCGAGGGCCTGTCCCCGGCCATCTCCATCGACCAGAAGACCACCAGCAAGAACCCGCGCTCCACCGTGGGCACGGTGACGGAGATCTACGACTATCTGCGCCTGCTGTGGGCTCGGGTGGGCACGCCCCACTGCCCCCACTGCGGCAAGGAGATACGCCGCCAGACGGTGGATCAGATCATCGACCAGATACTGGCCCTGCCCGAGGGCACCCGTATCCAGGTGATGGCCCCGGTGGTGCGCGGCCGCAAGGGCGAGCACGCCAAGGTGCTGGAGGATGCCCGCCGGTCCGGCTTCGTCCGGGCTCGGGTGGACGGCAATATGTACGAGCTCTCCGAGGACATCTCTCTGGAGAAGAACCTCAAGCACCGCATCGACATCGTGGTGGACCGACTGATCGTCCGCCCGGACATCGCAGGCCGGCTGACCGACTCAGTGGAGACGGCCTCCAACCTGGCGAATGGCCTCGTCACCGTTAACCTGCTGCGGGAGGAGAGAGATATCACCTTCTCCCAGAACTACGCCTGTGACGACTGCGGTATCTCCATCGAGGAGCTGACGCCCCGTCTGTTCTCCTTCAACAGTCCCTTTGGCGCCTGCCCCACCTGCACCGGCCTGGGCCTGCAATTAAAGGCTGATCCGGCCCTCATCATCCCCGACGGCAGCAAATCCATCCTGGAGGGCGCCATTACTGCCACCGGCTGGGCCTCCATCCGGTCCGACGGCATCAGTCGTATGTACTTTGAGGCCCTCAGTAAGAAATACCGCTTCTCCCTGACCCAGCCCTACGACAGCCTAAGCGACGAGGTGAAGAACGTTATCCTCTACGGCACCGGCGGCGAGAAGCTGGAGCTCCACTATGACCAGCCCCGGGGCAAGGGTGTGCTGTACCAGGCCTTCGAGGGCATCTGCATCGCGAAGCGCAACGGCAGCATCCGTGAGACCTTCACCCTCCGCCGTGTTTCCTACGGCATTGGCGTGGAGCGTACCTTCCCGCTGCATTCCCCGCGTCTTGATAAGATTACGGTGCTCCGTCGCGGCAAAGTCCGTCGTGCGAAGCTGTACTATCTGCGTAATCTGTCCGGCAAGGCCGCCAAGATTAAGGAGAAGTAATTGTGCTGTTAAGACCGCCGGACGTTGCGTCCGACGGTCTTTTTCTATAATTATACGCGCCAAAAGAAATTGGACAGGCGCGAAGCGAAGAGGGGAGTCTGAGGGACTTGTCCCTCAGGCGGGTTTGGGCGGCAGCCCGAAAGAAAGGATGCTTTTGATGGATATCAGGCAGGAAGCGCTGAAAAAGCACTATGAATGGAAGGGTAAGCTGGAAATCGCGCCGCGAACCCATGTCACCAACAGCGAAGAACTCTCCCTCGCATACACGCCGGGCGTGGCCGAGCCGTGTCTCGCGATTCGCGATGATTACGAAAAGAGCTATCTGCTCACGCGGCGGGCGAACATGGTCGCCGTGATTACGGATGGCTCGGCGATCCTTGGCCTGGG
>ERZ824600.2714-NODE-2714-length-18174-cov-38.924002_pt1 | contig 18174 bp, 17 predicted proteins | sample MGYA00519933_ERZ824600 | MGnify/ENA primary metagenome ERZ824600 (study PRJEB31778, sample SAMEA3449178) | human gut metagenome | biome: human gut; feature: human-associated habitat; material: faeces | place: United Kingdom | collected 2010/2012 ... | reverse complement strand
CTAACTCTGGACGGCTATCTTTTTATGGCCTACCTGCCATCGCGGACGGTTGTACCAACAGAATCCACTGCTAAAGGCTGTTTTGTATTTGCACTATGACTAAATATGATATATGCCTAACCAAGAATACATATTCGCAATAGAAAAGACTGTTTCCCAAGTGGTAAAAGCCACGACTGACAAACGAAGCTGGTTCTTGCTATTGAACGGAAACCCATTACCGAATGATTCAAGAAACAGTTTAAGAAGTTACAGAATACCGTATATTGCCTCATGCAGCAGCAACGAAAAGGCAGAGGAATGAAACTATAGCCATTTATTTCACTGAAAACAATAAAAAGTGCCGTTCATTATTCCACATGAATGGCACTTTTAGTAATTTTGTTCCCCATAATTGTTTTATATATAAGATTTTACAAGATGAATATCAATGACGTAATAAATAGCATCTACAAATTACCCCAAACTTCCCTCAATACACTGATTGCTTCGATATCAGAGGTGGAATACCCTAAAAAATTTCATTTGCATCGAGAAAATAAAAAGGAGACAAAGTCTTATTTCATAAAGAAAGGTATCGCTCGGGCATACGCACAGAAGGGCGAGAAGGAAGTTACATTCTGGTTCGGTCAGGAAGGAGACCTTATATTTCCACTGCAAACTCTTTTCGCAGGTCTGGGAGAATATGCCACAGTAGAACTTCTGGAGGATTGTGTTTTGTATGAAATCGATTTGGAGCGGTTACAGGATTTATATCAAAACGATATACATATAGCCAATTGGGGACGCCGGTATGCGGAATGTGCTTGTATTAAGTCGGAAAAATTGTTTATAGCCCGGCAATTCAAGACATCATTGGAAAGGTATCAGGAACTTATAAATGAATATCCGAACATAATACAACGAGTACAATTAGGCATAATAGCCTCTTATCTGGGGATTTCTCAAGTCAATTTGAGTCGTATTAGAGCACAAATAAAATAAATTTATCAAATGTAAAATCGTTTTTTAAAATATGTAAAAAAGAAACAGACCGCAAATACCGAAATTTGCAACCAAAAAAATTAAAGCTATGAATTGGTTTCTTTTAGTGGTATCCGGGTGTATAGAACTCGTTTTTACCTTTTGCCTTAACAAAGTGAGCAAGACAGTAGGATTTGAAAAAGGTTTGTGGTGCATAGGTACGGCAAGTGCCATTGCGCTCAGTTTGTATATTGTAACCAAGGTTTTGAAGACTTTACCTATCGGTACAGCTTATGCCGTCTGGACGGGTATCGGTGCTGTCGGTACGGTTCTGATAGGAATTTTCTTTTTTAAAGAGCCTGTAAGTTTCGGGAGGCTTTTCTTTATCTTTACACTGATAGTGTCTATTATAGGATTAAAAGTCGTATCTTCCTGAATGATAAAAAATGAAATAATATGATGGAACAAAACTTTCCATTGTACGAAGAGGCTGTTTCTATTCTTAAAAAGAAAGATAAGAAGTTGGCTTGGCTGATGGAACGGGTCGGTCCGCTTTCTCATACTGACCTCAAAGATGATTTCCTCTTCTTCATAGAGCAGGTTATAGGACAGATGCTTTCTATCCAAGTAGCCGAAGTGATGACCGGACGATTGACAGACCTTTGTCAGGGAGAAATAACGTCTGGAACGATATGCTCGCTGTCTGTCGATGAATTAAAAAGGATAGGTATTTCCTTGAGAAAGGCAGAATGTATCCGGCAAATAGCGTTCATGGTGGAAAACGGTAGTCTTGATTTCGGAAAGCTCAAAGGACTTTCCGATGCGGAGATTATAAAGTCATTGACGGCTATCAAGGGCATAGGAAGTTGGACGGCTAAGATGTATCTCTACAAAATCAATCGCCCTGACGTACTTCCATACGAGGATGCTACCTTTTTGGCAGCTTACAAGTGGCTTTACCGTACCCGGAACGTGAAACTGGAATCGGTCAAACGGCATTGTCGGAAATGGTCGCCATACTCTTCCGTAGCCGCGATGTATCTGTATGCTGCATTCGACAGAAAATTAATCGAGACAGAGTCGCCTAAATTGAAAGAGTTGTAAAATGGAATGGTTGTCTGCTCAGGTACATAAGTTGATAGAGGAACTGGATGAAGCTGCCGACAGCCGGGCTGCTTTTCACCCTAAATCAAACAGGATAGGATGTGTAGGGTCTGATTTTTTTATAGGTATTAAAGTTGCGGAAATAAGGAAAGTAGCCGAACGGTACGTCCATATCTGTTTGGATGAAATAGAACAGTTGCTCTTGTCGGAAGTACATGAACATCGGATGTGTGCGCTTATTATACTTAAAAAGCGGTTCAAACAAGGAAACGAACACGAGAAGGCGGAAATTTTCGAGTTCTACATCAACCACACGGACTGTATAAACAATTGGGATTTGATAGACAGTTCCTCTCCTTATATCGTGGGCGAATACCTGCGCGATAGACCGTGCGATATATTGTACCGGTTAGCCCGGAGCAATTCGCCTTGGGACAACCGTATCGCTATGATGGCGACATACACGTTTATACATAACGGCAATGTCGAAGACACGTATCGTCTCGCTCTTCTCCTGATGAAAAGTCCTCATGTTCTTGTACAAAAATCTGTGGGCTGGATGTTACATGAAGTGGGTAAATACGACCTTATCCGGCTCAGTCTCTTTGTAGATAAATATCGTCAGGAAATGTCTCGTGTCATGTTTCGTATTGCCACCAGCAGCTTTCCAAAAGAGAAACGTAGGGAATGGATGCGGCTTTGACATGAAAATAACAAAAATATAATGTTTGACACAATGGCTATGCGAGCAAAAACCAAGAAACATCGAACAATATCACGTAAAGTATAGTATCTTTGCAGGTTAAACAATAAGACAAAACAGAAGTGGAATATTGGAAACAAATTGCATCGAAAAAAAGAAGAAACCGCCCAGATTGTTAGCCAAAGTGAGTTAATAATAAATAAAAGCGTTAAATCTTCACCCTTTAGAATGTACGATTAAAAATTATGACCATATTTCTGACTTATTACTTGTAAACTATTGAGTAATAATCGGTTGTAAATACAAATATTTGAAAAAACGGATATACATGCGCCCTTTCGCATGTATTAGACAATATAAAAAAAGCAGCCGGGCGATAAGCCGGGTTATGTCGGCCATGGCACTTCCCTTTCACGGGGACACCACGACGTTTCGTCATTTATCTGAGCCTGCAGTCACCTGCAAGGCTTAAGCAGCCTACCCCCCGACAATGGACGAGCAGCCCTTGAATGTCGGTGTACTTGGCCTTGCAACCCATAAGGCATGCGGCACCGCACATTGCTGTGCGGCCCGGTGAGCTCTTACCTCACCTTTTCACCCTTACCTGGCCTAAAAGGCCGCGGCGGTTATTTTCTGTCACACTACTCTGCGGTCACCCACAGCTTCCCGTTAAGAAATATGGTGCTCTGTGTTGCCCGGACTTTCCTCACACCGCATATTCATCGGTGAGCGACGAAATGCCCGGCTGCTGGCTGCAAATTTAAGCATTTTGTTTCGTTCGGCCAATTATTGCGCCCTATTCTTCATGTCTTAAAGGATAACGGTTGGGGCGTATTATTTCGCGCAGTGATGTACTGTAAGTACAATAAGCCCATATCCAGTTTATAAGCACCGACAATTTATTTCGCATTCCGAGTATTGACATCAGGTGTACAAACATCCACGCAAGCCATGCCACACGCCCTGATAGTTTTATATTCTTTATATCGGCCACGGCACGGTTTCTTCCTATAGTAGCCATCGTTCCCTTATCTTTGTACACAAACGGCTTGGGAGCGACAAACTGTTTATTTAGATTTTTTGCAAGATTGTGACTTTGCTGAATAGCCACTTGAGCCAATTGGGGATGACCGTTAGGATAGGTTTTTGTGGCCATATACGCTATATCGCCCACAGCATAAATATTCTCACTGCCGACAACACGATTGCATTCATCCACCTCCATACGGTTCCCTTTTGCCAATTGTGGAGTAAATCCGTTGAAACATATTTTTTGTGCAGTAATGCCCGCAGTCCATATCAGCATCCCCGAAAGTATCACGCTCCCGTCATCAAGCGTAGCATCCATACCCTCATAATTCTTCAGAAAATGTTTCAGCACCACATTCACCCCCAGCTCTTCAAGATACTGCATTGATTTCTCATGAGCCTTTTCACTCATTGCGCCCAGCAGCGCGCCGGTGCCTTCCACCAATGTTATGCACACATCCTTTTGTGGTATTGAAGAATATTCTCTCGGCAGAATATATCTGCGCATTTCTCCTAAGGCACCGGCCATCTCCACCCCCGTAGCGCCACCGCCAATCACAGTAAAACTCAACAACTTTTTTCTCGCCTCTTCGTCATGCTCAAGTGCTGCCAGCTCAAGCCTTTGAAGCACCTCATCCCTAATGCGTAATGCCTCTGATGCACTCTTCAAGGTAAATACACGTTCCACCAGATCCGGATTACCAAAGAAATTATTTGTAGTTCCGGCGGCGATTATCAATTTATCGTAATGAATCGTTTCATATTGCGTTTCCACAGTCTGCTTAACTGTATCTACTTTCTTTACTTCACCAAGACGATAATTGGCGCCACGAGCCCTGCCCTTGCGCAACTCTCTACGAAAAGGAAATGAAATGCTTCCGGCATCAAGACCACATGACGCAATTTGATAAAACAAAGGCGGAAACCCATGAAAATTATTCTTATCCACGAGCACCACATCATAAAGATTTTTGTTGAGTCTTCGCAGCAATGTAAGCCCTGCAAAACCTCCGCCAACGATAACTATTGTTTGCTTCTCTTTCATAACCGAAACATGTAACTTTCAGTTAATACAACAATCGCCGGCCCGACAGGTTTAGAAATCAAGCCTCTTATACTTGGCACGTGCCTGGGTCCTTGAGCACAAATTAAAATGCCACCATTCACTTTTCAATGGTTTCCACCCTCCGGCATTCATTACTTTTCGCAATAATATCCTGTTGTTTCGTGCCTGTAGAGTAATTTTACCCGACCGCACAAGATCTTCTTCCTTATCAATATTGGATTTTGAGCCTAGAAAATCCACATGCGTACCCATATCCAGCTCCTTACCCTCTGAATCAACAATCGTTATGTCCACTGCCAGCCCATAATTGTGCAAACCTCCGCCATTGGCAGGATTGCTCACATATCTTGCCTTGGAGGTACCACGCACAGCTTCATACATGATACGTTGCACCGACATCGGTCTTGCTGCATCACACACCTTCAGTGTCAGCCCGGGATTAATACTCTTTAGTTCATCCTGCGCCTTTTTCAAAGCCTTGGCCGCAGCGGGATGCAGAAAAGCTCGCGTCAAAGTAGTGTACATCACTTTGCCTGTAAAATTATCTTCTCTTGCATACATCAACTCCACGATTATCTCGGGATCAACAGCCTTTACATCCACATAACCTTCCCTCACCAGCACCTCGTCAAGTGTGGCTCCGGACATTTCTTCAATAACAATACTCGGGATTATCATCATTATTAAAAACAAAACACGTTTCATGCCCCAAATTTAGCAACATTTCACAAAAAACTATCTCCTTGAAAAATCATATTTCATATTTTTGCACACATGAAACTTCGTAAAATCTTCTGTATAGCAATTATAGCCTTATCCTCACTGCCAACCATTGCTCAGATCAACACTGATCAGGTGCTTCGCATCGGGCGCAATGCTCTTTACTTTGAGGACTATGTTCTCTCCATCCAATATTTCAATCAGGTTATAGCAGCCAAACCTTATCTCGCTCAGCCATATTTTTTCCGTGCATTGGCTAAATTCAATCTTGATGACTTTGCCGGTGCCGAAGCAGATGTTTCCACAGCCATAGAGCATAATCCATTCATCACCGATGCCTACGAACTTCGCGGAGTGACACGACAGAATATGGGCAAAATCAAAGAAGCCGTTGAGGACTATGATAAAGCTCTTTCTATTCTGCCTGAAAATCGCGGAATCCTTTTCAACAAAGCTCTTGCACTTGAAGAGTTAAAAGATTATGACCGGGCAGAAGAGGCATTCAACAATCTTATAAAGCATCACCCGCGCTTTGACAGCGGATACCTCGGACGCGCAAAGCTCTATCTTTCAATCAAAGACACAGCTAAAGCTATTAGCGACATTGACAAAGCTCTTGAAATCAACAAGAATGCAGTAAATGGTTATGTCATGCGTGCTGACATTGCCATCAACTCCCATGGTGATTATCAAAAAGCCTTGGAGGACATGAACGAAGCCATCAAACTTCAGCCACGTTACGCCGGCTATTTCATAAACCGTGCTTTCCTCCGCCATCAAACCGATGACTATTACGGTGCCATGAGCGATTACGACTATGCCGTACAGCTTGATCCGCTCAATTCAGTAGCTCTTTACAACAGAGCTTTGCTCCGGGCGGAGGTACATGATTACAATCGTGCCATTGATGATCTCAATCAGGTCATTGCCCTCCACCCTAACGATTACCGCACTCTCTACAATCGCTCCATTGTATTCAAGGAAAAAGGTGATTACAAGGACGCGCTCAAAGATGTCAACAAAGTGATTGAAGCTTATCCGGATCTTGCTGCCGCATATTTCCTCCGTTTTGACATCAAGCGCCTCATGGGAGACCGTTCTGCGGAAAAAGATTACAACCATTCTCTCGCGCTTGCCAAACAGCGTGTCAAGAAAAAAACCGATAGCACCTCCGGTAATGATACTCAGATTGGCAGCATGGCCGATGTTTTTGGCCCTGGAATCGGCAATCCTTCCGGTGATGACAGCGAGCCACAGGAAGTTGTTGCAGCTCGTTTCTCATCGCTCCTCACCATTAACGACAACTCTTCTGTTGAACACGAATACAACAACAAAAGCATTCGCGGAAAAGTACAGAATCAGAACATGTCCATTGACATTGAACCTATGTTCGTTTTGTCTTATTATTCCGCTCCTACCGAACTCAAACCCACATCCGATTACATGCGTGAGGTATATGACCTTAACCGCACCAACTCTTTGCGGTTCCTTCTTCAGGTTACCAATAAGGAACCGTCTCTAAGTCAAGAAGATGAAATACAACGGCACTTTGAATCCATTGAATACTACAACTCCTACATTGCCACTCATGCCACTCGTGCAGTGGACTTTTTTGGACGCGGAATGGATCATATCACTGTGCATAACTATAAAGCGGCGGAAGAAGATTTCTCACGGGCTATAGATATTATGCCTACCTTCACGCTTGCATGGTTCATGCGTTCCGTTGCACGTTACAAAGATTTCTTATCCGAAAGTGAGAATAATAATGGCAATCCCGCCGATGCACAACTGAAATTACAAAAAGCCCGAATCACTTACAATTCTATTTTGTCCGATATTGATCAGGTGCTCAAGCTTTCGCCAAACAGTGCCATTGCTTATTTCAACAAAGGAGTGATATACGTGCAATTGCAGGATTTCACATCGGCTTTGTCGGCTTTCAACAAGGCCATTGAGCTAAAGCCAGACTTTGGCGAGGCTTACTACAATCGCGGGTACGTATATTTTAAGCTCGGCAACCGGGCTAACGGAACTGCCGACCTCAGTAAAGCCGGAGAACTGGGCATAGTGCCAAGCTATAATCTGATGAAACGTATGAACAACTAATTTGGCATCACTCTCAGATAGTCAAGCCAGATAGGACCTTCCATACTGTTTATTGAAATTTCGTTTACACCGGCCTTAAGCGGAAGTTTTACTTCCACTTCCTTTATGTCGTGGGGAGATGTATCCTCCACCACTGCCAATTTGAAATCGGCCATTAGCGATACTATTGCCGGCAGCGGTTTACCGAGTCCTAATTTTATGGTATAAACACCTTCTTTGTCAACATACACTTTGTCAAATATCATAAACCGGGCATTTGCCACAGCAACCCCGCCACTGAACTCATCCGAACTTACAAAATAAGGAGTATCAGCCTCAAATGCATCCTCTATTTCTTGATAATCTGCAATATCCGCACTCTCGGCTTCATAAAGAGTGCGAGGAATACGCTTCTCACCTTCCAGCAAATATATATGAGTGTTATGAGGCTCAACCGATACGCTTATCCTATTCTGTTCACCCATATTGCGGTGCTCAAACAGATCTCTAACTCTTATCGGGCCGTCAAACTGTAGTTCAGCTGCCGAAGCCTCCATATCAATTACTTCATCCGATGGATTATAAAATGCCACCGCTCTTTTATGCCCGTTTATTTGTCCGAGATCTTTTACATATACGCGTCCCTTGCCTATATTCTTAATCGGATAGGCTTGTTCCCCCAATGTATCCTGATTAAGGGCTATCAGCTCTTTGTTCTTCAGCAATTCCAACGACCTGTGCGATATCGTATTCAGGTCACACCCTATTAGCAATGGCGAATTCATCATACACCACATGCCGAAATGTGTACGCTCCTCTTCAGGAGTAAGGCCACGGCCTATTTCAAGCATATCCATATCATTGTAATGCCCCTTGTACGAGAACCCGCTGAGATATGTATTCTCCTCTATGATTTGCTTTACAGAACCCCACGAGCAGTTTATATCTGCCGATATTCTCCAGTCCGAAGCCACGTTGCGCACCCATCTACCCGGAAATGCCCACCGGCAAGCTCCTATTTTCACATCCTTATGGCCTAACGAATCTATCGTATGGCGTATTGATGTATATCTTTCTCTGGGAGACAACGATAGACCTTGGGCATTTTGGGCGGAATCTCCCCCGCAAAAATCCACTTTTATCCTGTCAAAACCTATTGAATCAAACAGCAGCTTGCAATCTTGAACTTCATGCCCGTAAAGACCCACATTTTCTGCTATTGTATCATTATCCCAAAAATTGCCGCAAGTATTACGCCCGGCATCGCTATATATCCCGGCTTTAAGCCCAAGCGAATGTATCTTTTTGACAAGGTCGGTCATGCCATTGGGAAATCGTGTCGGATGAAATTTCAGTTCTCCCGTCACGGTATCTCTTCCGCCGAAAAAACCATCATCTATATTCACATATTTATACCCTACACTATCCAGTCCAAGACTTATAAGAGCTTCAGCTTGGGAATATATCAGACTATCATTGATATTCACACGATATGTATTCCATGAACTCCATCCCATCACCGGTCCTTCTGCCAGCATCATGCCGGCAACCGATAGCAGACAGCACAAATATGTCAATCGTCTCATTTATCGCACTTATGTTTGTTGCACATTTCACTTAACTCACATCCGGAACATTTATTTGCACCATTCTTGCGTGCCCGGCTATTCATCACTATTCGGCGAATAACCCAACCTATGCACAGCACTACCGCAAGCAATACTCCACCGGGTTGCACCACATCGTTCACATTCATTCCGCGCCGAGTATCAATGGTTTCACTATACCAACAAACTCCGACTCAAAATTCGGAGTCAGCACACCTTTGCCTATTAACGATTCTATCTCATCAATGCTCCAAAATCTTGAATCAATCACTTCTTCGGGATCTGCATTGAATTTTGTGGATTCCGGAACCGTGATATTATATACATGCACAAGCTCTCTTTCCACACTGCTCTGAAACGGATATTTGCATACAAATATGGCATTTTCAGCATTTATGCCCAACTCCTCACGGCTTTCACGAATCAGGGCCGAAAAGACCTCCTCGCCATAATCTACATGACCACCAACAGCAGTGTCCCATACTCCGGGCTGTATTTTCTTTGTTAAGGCTCTTCGTTGCAGATACACCTTTTTTTTGTCACATGACACGACATGCAGATGCACAACAGGATGGAGCACCATACTTCCGCTATGACAATATGTGCGCGTGGCTTTACCCACCACATTGCCTGCTTCATCCACTATGGGAAACTTCTCTTCACTCATTACTGAAATTTTTCTTCAACAATTTATTTAATGCCGATGGTGTAAGATCTTTGGGATATTTGTCAAAAGGCAACCGTAATGTACATCCCTCCTTATAACGGCTACACCCATAAGCTGAATTTCCGGCAAGTAAATGACCCTCTTTGCACATGGGGCATACTACTTGCTCAAGTTTTGTGATTCGCTTGGCTCTTCTCTTTGTCTCAACATTTTTTGAGCTGGTATCCTTTTCTTTCCCTTTGGGCTTGTCGGTATCTTCTATCACAATTCTATGATAATTGTTATCCTGCATCACTGACACAACTATACCGTTTATCAGCTCTTTAAGTTCACTTATAAACTCAGCGGCAGAATAATCACCGCGTTCTATCCTTCGCAATTTGTTTTCCCACAGTCCTGTAAGCTTGGCACTCTTGAGCAATTCTTCATTAATCAGATCAATAAGCTCTATGCCTGCTTGCGTAGCCATTATATTTTTGCGGTCACGACGGATATAGTTTCTTTTGAACAATGTTTCTATTATTGCGGCTCGGGTTGATGGTCGTCCTATACCATTCTCCTTGAGCGCATCGCGAAGTTCCTCGTCATCCACAGTTTTTCCGGCACCCTCCATTGCCCGCAGCAGAGTTCCTTCTGTGTAATATTTTGGCGGCTGTGTAGCTTTTTTCAGTAAAGATGGTTCATGTGGGCCACTTTCGCCCACTACAAATTCGGGCAATATTCCATTGCCTTCTTTGTCCGGTTCTGAGGATTCATCCTTACTTGAAGCATACACATTTCTCCATCCGGGCTTGGTAATTACCTTTCCGGTCGCTTTAAAATCCACTTCTCCTGCTTTTGCGCTCACAGTAGTTGTATGAAATTCACAGTCGGAATAAAACGCCGCAATAAATCTCAGAGCTATGAGATGATACAGTTTTCTCTCATTCCCTTGCAATGTTGTTGGAGCAACACCTGTAGGTATGATTGCATGGTGATCTGTAACCTTGGAATTGTCAAACACTTTTTTACTCTTTGGCAATTTTCCGGCCAGCAACGAGGCTGTCAGATTGGCATAAGGTGTCATGTTTTTCAATATCTGGGGCACCTTTGGATAAATGTCATCACTGAGATAAGTGGTGTCAACGCGCGGATAGGTGGTAACTTTCTTCTCATACAATGATTGTATGAGTTTCAGACTTTCATCCGCACTCCAGCCCCATCGCTTGTTACATTCTACTTGTAGAGAAGTCAAATCAAACAGTCGCGGCGGAGCTTCCTTCCCCGCTTTCCCCTGCACATCTGTTATTGTCAGCGGCATGCCTGTGATAATTTTAATGACATTTGTCGCATCCTGTTCCGACTTATAACGGCCGGCCGTGCTGTTGAATGTCACTCCCCTGTACAGCGTTTTGATTTCCCAATAATCTTCAGGCTTGAAATTGTCAATCTCCCTTTGTCGCTGCACAACCAGCGACAATGTGGGAGTTTGTACCCTTCCGATAGAAAGTACTTTTCCCGGCTCTGAGTATTTCAATGAATACAGCCTTGTTGCATTCAACCCCAGTATCCAGTCGCCGATAGCTCGTGACAATCCGGCGTAATAGAGATTATTAAAGTCCTTTTCTGGTTTGAGTTGCTTGAATCCCTCTCTAATGGACTCATCTGTAAGCGAAGAAATCCATAGCCGCTGGACCGGACATTTTATGCCGGCTTTTTGCATCACCCACCGTTGTATAAGCTCTCCTTCCTGACCGGCATCACCACAGTTTATCACCTCATCGGCCTCACCTATCAGAGTCTCTATAACCTTAAACTGCCTTTTTATTCCGGCATCGTCTATCACCTTAATGCCGAACTTGGGAGGTATCATGGGTAGCACCGACATACTCCACCTTTTCCAGCGGTCAGTATAGTCTGCCGGCTCCTTAAGTGTACAAAGGTGACCGTATGTCCAGGTCACCTTGTAATGTTCATTTTCATAATACCCGTCGCGGCGCACATTTGCCCCCAATATATCGGCTATGTCCTTTGCCACGCTCGGTTTCTCCGTTATGCAGAGTTTCACTTTCGCTTCTTTTGGTTTAGTGATGTTTTAGGGGTTGCAACCCATGATGATATTCCGCGAGGCCCCGAAATTGAAAATACCATTTTTGTTCCGGTATTTTTTATCGGTGCAAAATCTATCTCTATTGGTATATATGGTGTATCTTCCCACTGAAACCAGCGTTCTGCATCTATACCGTCAATATCGTTCATGACAAGAGTCGTTTTACCGGCCTGCATGGTGATATTGTCTATACGGGCTGCGGTATGAGGCGTTCCTTTAAGACGCGCATACACTCTTGTCAGATCTTGACGGAAATCTATGCTGTCCACCACGGCTGCTGTTGCACCGGCACTCTGTGTTGAGTACCCGCGCACCACTTTGCCCCATGCCGGAAGAGACACAAGAGCAATAATTATGGCTGCTATTGCTTTATTCATAATCCCTCTCGTTTTGCCTCATTCCATAATTCGTCCATTTCGCCAAGGGTAATTTCCGTGAGCTTTTTCCCCTTTTCACGGGCTTTTGACTCTATGTAATTGAACCGATTCATAAACTTATGGTTCGTCTTTTCAAGAGCATTTTCAGGTATGATGCCATACAATCTGGAAGCATTCACAAGTGCAAAAAACAAATCGCCCATCTCCTGCTCCATTTTTTCTTTGTTGCCGCTTTTAACCTCAGCTTCAAATTCCGAGATCTCTTCTTTGACTTTTTGCCACACATCTTCAGCTTGCTCCCAGTCAAAGCCCACATTGGCCGCTTTTTCTTGTATGCGATACGCCTTTGTAAGCGCAGGAAGTGAGGAAGGCACACCGGCAAGCACGGTCTTATTGCCGTCTCGTTCCTTAAGTTTTATCTGCTCCCAGTTAAGCTCTACCTGATGTGCTGTGGATGCCGATACGTCACCAAACACATGAGGATGCCGGAAAACGAGCTTGTCATTGAGCCCTTCAGCCACATCTGCTATATCAAAATCGCCCTTTTCTTCACCTATCTTGGCATAAAAGAGCACATGAAGCAACACATCGCCAAGCTCCTTTGATATATTCTTTGTATCCTCATTTATCAAAGCTTCACAAAGTTCATAAACTTCCTCAATCGTATTAGGCCTAAGCGACTCATTGGTCTGCTTTCGGTCCCATGGGCATTTTACTCTCAAAATATCAAGAGTATCTATCACTTTGCCCAGTGCTTCTAATTTTTCTTCGCGAGAATGCATATCAGTTATTTTCTGCTTTGGCATATTGTTTTAGCCCGGCATCAAGCCATGCTAGAAATTCTGCCACATTTTCATTATATGAATACGGTTTTACGAGTGCGTTACCATTATTGTCAAGGATTACATAAAATGGCTGCGTTGATGCTGCGAATTTATAACGCTGCAAGTAGCTCCAGCGGTCACCTATGGTCTCAAGCTTGATTTTCTTGCCGTTCTCCATCACAGTAATAGGAGCGGACAGTGAGGTTTTGTCATCCACCATAAGCTTTATAAGCACAAAATTTTCCTTTATAATAGTGCTTACTTCTTGGGTATCGAACACTGCACCTTCCATCTTGCGGCAATTCACACATCCGTAGCCGGAAAAATCAATCACTACCGGACGATTATTTTCAGCAGCATATTTCATTCCTTCGTCATAGTCATGAAACTCCTTGAACTGGCCGCCCTCATACAGATTAAAATCCTGAGTGTACAATGGCGGAACAAATGCGCTTACGCCCTTTAATGGTGCGCCCCACAATCCGGGCACAAGATATATAGCGAAGCTGAAGGATACGAGTGCCATAAAAAATCTTGGAATAGACACATAATCCAGATCGGAATCATGAGAAAACTTGAGCTTGCCAAGCAGGTACATCCCGAGCAGAACGAATATAACTATCCAGAGCGATACAAACACCTCTCTGTCCAAAATTCCCCATCCGTAAGCGAGATCGGCCACCGACAGGAATTTCAATGACAATGCAAGCTCAAGAAATCCAAGCACCACTTTCACTGAATTAAGCCAACCACCCGACCGGGGCATCTCTTTCAGCAATGAGGGGAAAATGGCAAACAGAGTGAATGGTATGGCGAGCGCAAGCGCAAATGCTCCCATTCCTATTGCCGGCCCTGCTATATTTCCCATTGTAGCAGCCTCGACAAGCAATGTGCCTATAATCGGACCTGTGCAGGAAAACGACACCAAAGCCAACGTGAAAGCCATGAAAAATATACTAAGCAGTCCTGTCGTGCGTTCGGCACGCGAATCCACGGAATTGCTCCATTTTGATGGCAACTTGATGTCAAATGCGCCAAAAAATGATATTGCAAAAACCACAAGCAACAGGAAAAACAATATATTGAAAAGCGCATTGGTCGCCAGATCATTCAGTTTGCTTGCACCAAATATCATTGTGATAGCAAGCCCCAACACGAGATATATCACAATTATTGCAGCACCATATATTACTGCGTCTCCTACAGCTCGTTTCCGGTCGGAACTACGTTTCAGGAAAAAGCTCACTGTAAGTGGAATCATGGGCCATACACAGGGGGTAAGCAACGCTATCAGGCCGCCCACAAATCCCCACAGGAATATATACCACCATGACGAATCCGAAATATCGGTGATTGAATCCGGTCCAATCTCAGGATATGATACCGGTTGCCACCATTCTTCAACATTTGCATCTCCCGCTGCTGCAACATGATGCTGTGTGATTTCATTGCCTACGCTATCTGCCACAGACACCTTGGAAGCTGTCACTTCTCCGTATTTCAGGTCAAATGGTTCCTTAGTTGGAGGAATACAGCTTTGGTCGTTACAACCCTGGAACTCCACATATCCTTCAATCTTGCAACCTCCTTTGTCTGTCAATCGGAAATTACGGCGGAATGACACATCACTGTCCCACCATCCCAGCTTCAGATGAAATATAATATCCACTTTTTCTATCGGAGCCTTTGTCGCGGTAATTTCATCCGTAAACTCGGCACCTTCCACAGTAGTGAACACGAAAGTTGTGGGACGCGGACCACCCTCAGGCAATTGGAGTGCATACATATGCCATCCTTTGCTTATATTAGCGTCAAACTCCACATAACCCTCGGTAGCAGAGGTCATAGTTATGCTGCTTGACCATTGTACGGGGCGAACTATCTCGCCTTTCACAGCCATGGCCACAAATGCGACCACAGCCACTATCATCAGTCTGATATATCTCATTTTTTCTTAATTACAACAGGTTTGGTAAGAGTTTCTGTAGCCGGAGGTGCGCATGTAATGTCATTACAGCCCATATACTGGACCGTAGCGGATATTTTTGCACCGGCCAGCTTGACGACACGAAATTTCTTGCGAAAGGTCACATCACTGTCCCACCAGTTCAAATCCAAATTAAACATCTTATCATGAACCTTTTTAGGTGCTTGGCTTACAGTGAGTTCTCCATAGAATTCCACTCCCATGCTGTTATCAAAATTTATAACCGTAGGCTTCGGCCCACCCTTTGGCAGTGACGTGCCATACAAATGCCAGCCGGGATTCACAATAGCCTTGAGCGTAGCTACCCCCTCGGTTTCGGAGACCATCCTCACCGACAATCGCCATGTGGCAGGATTTGTCGGCTTTTGGGCATATGATACCGACCACCAGACAGTAACTAAAAGCAATAGTAAAAGAGATTTTATTTTGGTCATTTTATCCTAAACTTTAATTTCAAGATACAAAGATAGCTATTTTCAAAAACATTACCGCCCATTTACACTATTTTTAAGTTATTCCGTCAGCTTTACATCTTAATTAACAAATTGATTTACAATTATATACTCCTTAAATTTCAGGATAGAGTGTCAAAAAATTGTCACAATTCGATTTATTTTATTATCTTTGCACCATAAATTAACCCAAAATATGCATATTATTTAAGCATGGAGCATAGCAAGGTATTGTTTATATCGCAAGAGATATCCCCCTACACCGCCGAAACCAAAGAGGCGCTCGCTGGCCGAAAAATTCCGCAGGGCATTCAGGAAAAAGGTTATGAAGTGCGCACCTTTATGCCTAAATACGGTTGTATTAACGAGCGGCGCAATCAGCTCCACGAAGTTATCCGCCTCAGTGGAATGAATGTAATCATTGATGATACTGACCATCCGCTTATTATAAAGGTTGCCACCCTGCAGCCCACACGCATGCAGGTATATTTTATTGACAACGATGACTATTTCCACCACACTCCTAACAAGGAGCTTGAGATACGCACCTCCACCGCTGACAACGATGAGCGCATGATGTTCTATGTGCACGGAGTTATTGAAACCGTCAAGAAACTTCGTTGGGAGCCGGCAGTGATTCACTGTATGGGTTGGATTTCCGCTCTTGTTCCTCTTTACATAAAGCGCATGTATCAGGATGAGCCACTGTTTACAAAATCCAAGGTCATTTACACTTTGGACGGTGACAGATTTGACGGCACTCTTGATGCTCGATTCTTTGAGAAACTCACCATGGGTCCGTTCCGCGCCGAAGATGTTGAACTCCTCCGAAACAATCCGGTTGACTTCATCTCTTTAAGCAAAATCGCAATACAGTACGCCGATGCCGTTGTAATTGCAGATGAAAATGCCCCGCAAGAGTTGGTGGATTTTGCAATACAAAGCGGCAAACCTGTCCAACCGTACACCACCCCCGACACTATTGCAGCCGACATTGCGGAATTCTACAACACCCTCATCGGCCAAAAAGATTAAGATTCCCCATCACTCAGCAACCATGAGTTTCATTAAACCATCCATCATAACTGCCGGCATCGCTATGCTCATGTTCGGCACCTCTTGTCAGGACAACACCTCCGAAGTTGGCAGCTCTCTTGTCAACGACCAGTCTGAAGTGATTATTGACTCATTGTTTACCATCACCGGACATGCTGTCCCTAACAATGCCATCCTTTCACGCACTACCATGCAGCTCCTCGGAGGCATAAACGCACAGGAATACGGTCAGTTCAAATCAGGCTTCGTCACACAATTTATGCCCGCGCAGAACATTGACACCGATGGCGTAACCGTCAACGACATTGACTCCGTCAAACTCGTCATGTTCATACGACCCGGTGGATTTACAGGTGACTCCATAGTTCCTATGGGCCTCACGGTTTACAAGCTCAATCGCCAGTTGCCTTCAGCCATCACAAGCGATTTTAACCCCTCCGGATATTACGATGAGCAACCTTGGGCCACAGCCATGTACTCAGCCAACGCCCTGCACAACGACTCCATAGCCAATCTCGCCTACCGCACCATCTCCGTCACTCTCCCGCGTGAGTTCGGTCAAGCCCTTTATCGGGAATACACCAACAATCCCGCCACATTTTCCTCCCCCGTACTCTTCACCCAATATTTCCCCGGCGTGTATGTGAAGAGCACGTTCGGCTCAGGACGCGTAATGAATATAGTTGACACGCGCATCAACGTGCACTATTCTAGCCACGCCACCATAGGTTCCGGCTCAACGCTTCGCGACACCACCTACAATTTCACTCGTTCTTACCTCGCAGTCACCCCCGAAGTCATTACCGACAACATCATTCACTACACTATGAGCCGGCAGCTTGAGGACGATATAAGTGCAGGCAAATCCATACTCGTCGCTCCCGCAGGCACAGAAGTTGAAATGCAGTTCCCTACCCGCGAAATCATATCATCATTCCGCTCGCAGGGACAAGGCACAGCCGTACTCAACACTGTCTCCCTGAACATACCTGTAGAGAATATACACAACAACTACGGCATAAAACCACCGGCAAATGTTCTGATCATACTCTCTCGTGACAAAGATAAATTCTTTGCCAACAACAAGATTAACGATGACAAAACATCCTTCCTTGCCACATACAACGAGACTGACCACTCCTATGGCATCTCCGACATGCGCAACTACATCCTCTCCATGCTTGACAAGGAAACACTCGCAGCCGATGACTACACATTCACCATCACGCCGGTTGATGTAGTCACCGAAACATCGTCAAGCGGTTATTACACCCAATCCTACATAACGGGCATCAACCCTTACGTGAGCACACCTGCCATGGGTCGCCTGCTATTTGACAAAGCTAAAATTAAAGTCACATTTAGCAAACAATCCGTAATTTATTAGTAACTTTCCTCTAAAACGTATTTGTCAACATCATTCAGGAATAGCATCAAAAAAG
>ERZ824600.2713-NODE-2713-length-18176-cov-3.726008_pt1 | contig 18176 bp, 20 predicted proteins | sample MGYA00519933_ERZ824600 | MGnify/ENA primary metagenome ERZ824600 (study PRJEB31778, sample SAMEA3449178) | human gut metagenome | biome: human gut; feature: human-associated habitat; material: faeces | place: United Kingdom | collected 2010/2012 ... | reverse complement strand
ATTTCTAATTTTTATTTGTTAATAATATATTTTTCATTTCAATAATAGAATTTCTTTTATGAAAAAAGAGACTGAGGAAATCTGTTTAAGATTACACCACTAAAAACCCCCTTTGATGATTTTTATCAGAGAGAGTTTTTATAATACTATATTAAATTTTATTTTTGAATCTACTACACTTACAACAATTATCATTTATATTAATTACTATTTTCATTTAAATAATTTTTTATATTCTCTATGTCTTTTTGGTCTTTGGTTGCATTCCTCTATAAAATAATACATTTTAATAAGAACTATTTTTATTTTATTGTTTTTCTTTTTCTTCCTCTAGCACTCTTTGGTTTTGATGCAATATCTTTTTTTTGTTTTAATATTGTTTCTTCATATTCTTTTCTAAACTCTAATACATTTAAATCTTCTTTTAGTTCTTCCATGCTTTTTGTTGCATTTTTCTGTTTATCAATTCGTGCCTTATTTGGTACTTCTGGACGTTTTTTTGCTTTTTTAACTTTTTTACTTGCATTTTTTAGTTTTTGTTCTTTTAATTTTATCATTTCATCTGCTTCTTTTATTGAAGCTATTCTATCACTATATTTACTACTAAATTTACTTGTTCTTTTTTGTTTTTCTTTAGGATGTTTTTTGTTTCTTTTTTCTTCTCTTTCCATTTGTTTCTTGATTTTTATCATTCTTTTATCTTCTCTTAATTTGTTATTTAGCATTAAATATTGTGGATCATTTTGTTTATCTTGATATTTTAAATCATCACAAATTAATTGTATTATGGATGTTGCAACTAAGTCTGGGTCATGTCTTATACATCCATTTTGAATCATTGATAAATCTCTTTGTAAATATGTAATTCCTTTTATCTTGTCAACATCTGGAACAACTATGTCTTGTCCTTCTAAATTGTATTTTTTGATATATTCTGGAACAATTTCTCCAGTATCATAAATGCAGTAATCTACAATTCCTTTTCCACAGTGTTCTATAATTGCATTTAAGTGGTCTGAAACAGTATATTCATCTGTTTGTCCTGGTTCTGTCATTATATTGCTAATATACACTTTTAATCCTGTATTTTCTTTAATTGCTTTTGCAACTCCATTTACTAATAAATTTGGAATTACATTTGTATATAAGCTTCCTGGTCCAATAACTATGCAGTCTGCATTTTGTATTGCCTCTAATACACCTGGTGCTGGTCTACAATTTGTTGGGTTTAAATATATACGATTAATTTTTGTTACTTTTTCATATACCATTTCTGGTATTTTAGATTTTTCTGTTACTACATATCCATTTCCAAGCTCTGCTGTAATGTTCATTTCATCTAATGTTACTGGTATTACCTTTCCAACAATATTTAAAACTTCATTACTTTTTACAATTGAATCTGCAAAATCTTTATTTACATTTTTCATTGCTGCAAAATAAATATCTGCAAAAGATAAGTTTCTTAATTTTCCTTCAGTAAATTTGTAATTCATTATTTTTTCCATTTGTCCGTCTTGTGCAGCTAATGCAATCATACTGTCTTTTATATCATCAATTGGTAAATTATTTAATTCTTTTCTTGATTCAGTTTGTCCTTCTCCATAATCTGATACTGTAACAATTGCTGTTAAATTATCTGTATATTTTTTAAGTCCTGAAAGTACTGTGTTTAGTCCACTTCCACCACCAATAACAACTATGTTTGGTCCTTGATGATATACCTTTTTATTAAAAATTAGTGATTTAACATTTACATTGCTTCTGTCATTCATCCTATCATCTGTTGATTCAATTAGTACTTCTAAAGTTCTTTTATTTAAACATACTAGTCCTATTACAATGCATAAAAAACCGCATATAAAAGTAACTATTATTTTAGCTAATTCTTCAAAAGACATTTCTTTTAAAACTAACACTTCTGCTAATCCATAGCATGCTAAAATAATTCCTATTAAAATTAGAAAAATCCATCTTTTCATTTTATTACTTGCTTTAAACCATTGCATAAATCCATTCATTGTATTTACCTCCTCCCCATATTCAAAAACATAAAAATGTCTTAATGGGGTACTATTCTCCTATTATCTTTACTTCTAATTCTATTTTCTTTCCGTATTTTTCATATATTTTCTCTTTAATAATTTGTGTTAATTTTAAAACATCATCTGCTGTTGCATTTTCTTTATTTATAATAAAACCTGCGTGTTTTTCTGAAACCTGTGCTCCACCAACTTGAAAACCTTTTAGTCCTAATTCATCAATTAATTTTGCTGTAATAAAATCTTCTCCTCTTTTAAATGTGCTTCCAGCTGAAGGATATTCTATTGGTTGCTTTTCTTTTCTATATTGCTTATATGTATCCATTTTTTCTTTTATTTCTTCTTTTTTTCCTTTTTGTAATTCTAACTTTGCTTCTACTATAATATATTTTTCATTTGAAAACATACTTTTTCTATAAGCAAATTCTGCCTCTTTATTAGAAAACTTATGGATTTTTCCTTCATAATCTATTGCTGTTATTTCTGTTACAATATCTTTCATTTCTTTTCCATGTGCACCTGCATTCATAACAACAGCTCCGCCAATTGTTCCTGGGATTCCTGATAATTCTTCAAAACCAGTTATTTCTTCTTGGTATAATTTTTGTGCTAAAAAACCAATTGGAGTTCCACTTTTTACTGTAATTTCTGCTTTACCATCAGTAGTATTTATGTTGATATTTATTCCTTGTATTGAAATTTTTGCTACAATTCCTCTTATTCCACTATCTTTCACTAGTAAATTGCTTCCATTTCCTACTACTGTAAGTTGAATATCATTTTCTTGTGTGAATTCTAATATCTTTTGTAATTGTTCTAATGTTTCTACTTTTACAAAAAATTCTGCATTACCACCAATTTTGAATGATGTATGTTTTTTCATAGGTTCATCTTCTAAAATATTTTCTTGTGGTATAATATTTTGTAATTGTAACATTATTCTTTCTTTTTCCATTTAGCTTATTTCATCCTTTCATTCTTCAACAGAGTACACGTATAAAGCCTTGCCTTTATTTGTTACTTTTTGTGTTTTGTTAATGACTTCTCCTGTTTTGTAATTTACTATATATATGTCTTTTTCATCTGTAATTCCTAAATTTTCTAAATCAGTTTGGCTTAGTTCTTTATAATTCCCATCATTTCCTTTTAATGATATGTTTGTATTTGCTAAATTGTTAATTTCTTGTATAGTCTTTTCTACTTCTGTTTTTGCTATATTTGTTCCTGGTAATTCTTCATGTGTAAGTTTAGATTTTGTATATCTTTCTAAAATAGCATGTTGTATCATATTTAGTTCAGAAATTGCTACACTATCTTTTGCTTGTTCATTTATTTTTATAGTTCCTCCTATAGATATTCCTGAAATAATTAGTAATACAATAATTGTTATTACTAACGCTATTAATGTAATTCCATTGTTTTTTCTTGTGTTCATAAATTACTTTCCTTATACATAATATTTAGGCTTTTAATTGGTTTTACCTATAAACCATTTATTAAGTTTATGTTTTTTATATTGATATAATATATTCATTGGATTATTTTTTGTTTTTCTGTTATAATATATCATTTTTTTTATAAAATTACAATGCCTCATTCTTATTTAATTAAATTTGGTTAATTAAATTGTATACTAAAAGACGGCATAATCATTTGATTACACCGTTTTGGTTTTAGTATAATTTATTTACTACTTTTTTTGAATTTGTCTTATTTCAAAATGGTGGTTCTTGTGAGGCTAAAATGTCTCACAAGAACATATTTTTTACTTTTTCGACATTTTTCTTTTTGTTTTGACAAGATTTTTGGAACAAATTCTCTACGTCCCCTTTGTTCCGCGTCCCCATTGTTCCGTCTCCATGGTTCATTCTCCTGCTGTGTATTTCATTGCCCAGTATCCTGTTAGTTGCTCTCCTTCATCTTCTGTTCCATTTCCGTTTTTATCAAACCAAAAGGCTTCTGGTATTTGGTATCCTATGTCTGTTTCTTTGCTTGTTCCTGATATGAATCTTACTTCTGTTCTTCCTGCTACTGGTTGTGCATATTGACTACTTGTTATTGTGAATTCGTATCTTGGTATCCATGTGTAATATGTTGTTTTTGTTGCGTTTTCTATTTTTCCATTTTTTATTGTTCCGTCTGTTACTACTATATTTGCCCATCTGCTATTACTGTAGTTATACCAATTTGATGGCATATTGCTTCCATTATTTTTTATTTTGTCTCCTATTGTTTGATTTCCACTTTCATCATATAAAACATAATATGTCATATCACTATTAAATCCTGTTAGTTCTGGTTTGTTTGCGTCTATTGTACTTATTTGTTTTACTATTGTTCCTACATATTCATCTGTTGCATTATTTCTAACTTCTACTAATACTGTATATTTTGTGTTGCTACTTAATCCTGAGAATTCAAATGTATCAGTTTTTGCTGTTTTTTCTCCTTTATATTCTCCGTTTATATAGTATTTATATTTTTGTCCTTCTCCTACTGCTGTTCCTGTTATTCCTTTTGTTTTTATACTTGAACTTGTTGCTACTACTTCTGTACTAAATCTTGGTGCTGCTGCGTCTCCTGCTGTGTATTTCATTGCCCAATATCCTGTTAGTTCTTGTCCATTAAATGTAAATGCTTCTGGTATTTGATATCCTGCATCTGTTTCTTTACTTGTTCCTGTAATGAATTTTACTATACTTCTTTGGTTTGTTTGGTCTAATTGGAATTCGTATCTTGGTATCCATACATAGTATGTTTCTAGTTCATTGTTTCTTGTTACTATATTTGCCCATTGGCTTGATCCATACTCATACCAGAATTTTGGTGTTGCTTGGCTTATTGGTGTTGTACTATGTTCTTGTCCATTTGAGTCATATGTTACATAGAATGTTGTATCTTTGTCAAATCCACTTAAGTCTGGTGCATTTACTATTGCTGGTGCATATTCTTTTGTCATACTTCCTACTATTTCTCCATTTGCATTTAACCCTGTTACGTTTATTGTGTTGTCTCCTTCTTTTAAGTTGCTGAATTCTATTTTCTGTGAATTTATATTTGCTATTGCTGTTGTATCTGTTATTTCTTTTACTATTTTTCCATTTAGTGCTACTGTATATTTTACTATTGGGTTTGTGTTTGTTATTGTTGTATTTAATGTAATATTTTTTATATTTACTACTCCTTGTACTACTGACATGTCATAGTTTATTGTTGATGGTGTTGTTATATCTCCTGCTGTGTATTTCATTGCCCAATATCCTGCTAGTTGTTCTCCTTCATCTTCTTTTCCATTTCCATTTTTGTCAAACCAAAATGCTTCTGGTACTTGGTATCCTTGCTCTTTTAACCCTTGCACTCCTTCTGCACTTTCCCATGGTGTTAGATTTCCATTTTCATCTTTATAATTGTTATCTACATCTATGAATTTTACATCACTTCTTTCTTTACTTTGGTCTAACTTAAAGCAATATCTTGGTATCCATACATAATATATATCTGACCCACTATTTTCTACATATACATTTGCCCACTTTTTTTCTTTATAATTATACCAATTGTCTGTTGGCTTGTCTGTTATCCAATTTCCTGGTGTTAATTTTCCATTACTTCCTACTTCTAAGTATCTTGTTTTATTTTCATTAAATCCTTGGTCTAGCTTTGGTGTGCACAAATATATTCCATTCACCAATTCATACTTTCCATTTTTTACTACTATTCCTTTTGGTTCTGTGTATTCTAGTATTTTGATTCCTATCTCTTCACACCATTTAACTTGCTTAGCATTATTTGATATTGAATCACTTGACACATAACACAATTCGCCTTTATATACTACTACGAATTCTTTGTCTTTTTCTTTTATATCTTCTATTATTTCTGTAATGTCTATATTTACATCATCTCTTGTTATGTCTGTTACTATTTCTTGGTCTATTGCACTTTTTAGAACTTCCCCTGCATTTATTCCTGTTGTGTCTGTATCTAAGTTTTCTTGTATTTTCCAACTTACATACAAGTTTGTTTGTTCTTTATATGCTGACATTTTACTTTTAAATGATGCTTCTTTGGCTCTAGAAAATAGTCCATTTTCTCCTACTGCTGCTATTGTTATTCCTGATAAAACTAATAGTACTATTATTGTTATTACTAATGCTGTAAGGATAAAATGTTACTTTTTTCTTCAAAAATATATGGACTTTCATACCCCTTTAAATAAAAATCAAATTTTGTATCATTATATATGACAACTTTTTCAACTAATTCTTTGCAAATATTTTTACTAAACTTTTTTAAATTTAATATGTTATCTATTGTCTGTCTAACATTTCTCAATATTTCTTCAATATTATCTCTAATTTTAATCTTCTGCTCTTGTTCCTTTAATTCTTTTTCTAATTTTATTATTTTATTTTCTATTTCTTTGTTTTTTAATCCATAAGTTTCCTCATCAATTATTTCTTTTATGCATAAATCTAATAGTTTATTCTTTTCTTTACAAAGTTGTGCTTTTTCCTTTAAGAGAATATCACTTAACTCTGTTTCTTTTCCACATTTATTTATTGCTATTTTTACATATTCTTCGACTTCTCTTTTGATTTCATTTTTATTAGTTAATATTTCTTTTAAAGCTTTTGTAAAACATTCTTTTAGAAGTTCATTGTTTACTCTATCATTATCACATCCTATTTCTTGATTGTTTTCTATATGTTTCTTTCCATATTTAGTAGCAGTATAGCATCTCCATGTTTTTCTTATTGTTCCATCTTTCCTTTTTCTATTTTCTCCACCAACATAAGATGCACCACAACAAGCACAAACTAATTTACCAGAAAAAGTATGCTTATTTGTATATTTACTTTTTTCGTGTTTATACATTTCACTTCTTCTTTTTAATTCTTTTTGTGTTGCTATAAATGTTTTCCTATCAATTATAGCTTCATGATGCTTTTCTATATAAATAAATTCCACTTCTCCTTGATTGTATTTTTTAGTATGCTCTAAAAAGTCTGTAGTATATGTAATCCTTTGTTTTAAATCTCCTATATATTTCACATTTTGTAAAATATCTAAAATTGTTGATTCTCTCCAGTCTGTTGATTTTTCTTTACTTCTAGTTCTTTTTATCTCAACTCCTCTTTCTTTCAGCTCTTTTGCAATAGTATAAGCTCCTTTACCTTCATGAAGATACATATTAAATATTTCTCTTACTACTGCAGCTTCTTTTTCGTTTATTATTAATTTAGTCTTTTTACCAGTTATAGGATCTCTAACATAATCATAACCATATACAATATTTCCAAAAGCTACTCCTCTCTTCATGCTTTGTATTACTCCAAATTGCACTCTTTCAGAAATTCTCCTACTTTCATCTTGAGCTAATCCTGCCATTATTGTTAGTCTTAATTCTCCATCTGTATCAAATGTACTAATATTATCTATTATAAATTTTACTTCAATTCCTATTTTTTTTAATTCCCTTGTCTTTGCTAGTGTATCTACTGTATTTCTTGCAAACCTACATACTTCTTTTGTTAATATAATGTCATATTTGTTTTTTAATCTATCTCGATACATTCTATTAAAGTCATTTCTCTTTTTTAGTGATGTTCCACTAATTCCTTCATCCGCATATATTTCAACTAATTTCCAATCTTTATGTTGGCTTACATATTCTTCAAAATAGAATCTTTGATTTTCTAAAGAATTTTTTTGATCTTCATGGTCAGTAGATACACGACAGTATGCAACAACTCTCTTCATACCCTCTTATACCTACCTTCTCTCAATTTTTTGAATTCTCTTGCTATTTTCATTTTTTCTATAATCTGTTTTCTATATATTTCATTTTCCCAATGCAATTTCATTTTTTCACTTCGTGATTTATTTGCGTTTTTTCTTTTTTCTTCTTTTTGTACCTTTTCAATTTCTTCTTCGATTTTTTCTCTTATCTCTGTAGCTTCATTTTCATTAATTTGATATTTTCCATCAATAAAGTTATAACCATATATCTTTTTTTCAATATTTCTATTATTCTTTACTTTTCTTTGTATATTTTCAAATTCTTATTTTTCTATTATTGATTCGTGATATGAATTAAATTCCTTTCTTGCTTTACCTTTACTTTCTAACATTAAAATTGTTGTTTGAATTTGTATTCTTTCTAAGTCATTTGCTGTACTAATTTTTTCATCTAAGAAAAATACTTCTATTCCTTCTCGATTAAAAAAATTCATAAAAAATTCCATCTTATAATCGATTATTTGATAAAATTGTCTTAGATTTTTTATTAAAATAATATCAATATTTCCTTTTAAAGTTTCATTTAATAATTTTTCAAAATTTATGTATCTCTTGTTTTTATCATAATCAGTAATTTTTTTCACTATTCTCCACTCTGCATTATTTTTAAGCTTTTCTTGTATTTGTTTTTCAAAATCTTTTATACTCTTTTCATTTTTATATAATATATAAGCTACTACATTTTTCATTATCTATTGTCCTTTCTTACTTCCTGTGTTAAAATAGTAACAGAAAGTATTTTATTATTTTCAGAACTATCTATTATTAGTTTGACGGCTATTAGATAGTTCTTTTTTCATTTTCAACTCGTTATTCTTTTTATATTGTTATTTCTTTATTTTCGCTTTTATTTAAAGTTATATCTTTTTGTTCTTTTTTTGATAGTTGTTCTCGATTACCTACTCTGCAATATATAAAAACTTTAATTTCTTTTTTAGACATTATGCTACTCTCCTTTCAAAATCCTTATTTATTTCTATAATTGCTAAATTCATTTCCTCTTCTGTGATTACCTTTTGTTCATATAGTTCTTTTATAATTCCTATTTCAATACATTTTTTAGCAATTTCTCGCATACAATTCCTCCAACTTCAAAAGGAAGTTTTGTATTACTTTTAAATAGCTTACTCCACTTCCTAAAATTTTACTAAGGTACAAAATTCTCCTTGTTCATATTTTCATAGATTTGACATTTTTTATTTTCTATCTTTAATATTTTTTGCTTGTATTTCTACTTCATTTGGAGAATATAAATCTATCAATGTTAATATATATTTTCCAAATTCTTCATTTGAAATTTCTAAATTTCCTGTATGTTTTAAATATTCTCTTGCTACCATTCCATAAGATGCAATTTGCTTTCTTGTAACAAATTCTGTTTTTTCTTCTATGCCTTCTCTATGTGGTACTTCTTTTTTTATTTTTTCTAAATCTATTCCTAATGAAATAATAAGAGCTTTATCTACTTTTCTCAATTCTCCAGTATCTAAAGCTCCTATATAATATTTTAATCTTGCTTTGTCTATTGCTCTAATTTGCTCTGTCAAAACAAGTGAATTTTGTTTTAATCTATCCTTATATCCTTTTATATAAACATGTGTAGGTATTATAGATTTTGAATTTATTTTACTTGTTATTGGTGCAATTATTACAGTTGGACTGTGTTCATTTCCTATATCATTTTGTAATATTACTACTGGTCTAACTCCAGTTTGTTCACTACCTACAAAAGTTTCGTCTAATGCTGCATAAAATAAATCTCCTCTTCTAATTTCCATCTTATTACTATTCTCCTTTTTCTTTTTATAATTATTTAAATACTCCATTTGTTCTTGATCTTCCATTATTATTTCTTCTTCCGTTTTACTCATACTTGAATATAAAATTATTAAATATGTAAATATTGAAATAAGTATAAGTAATATTAAAAATATTATTAATACAATATTCATTGTTTTCTCCTTTTTTATTCCAAAAGGCTACCTTATAAATCAGATAGCCTTTTACAGTTATTTTCTATCTTCTCCCTAAATTCATTAAAAGGCAATTAGCTAAATTGCTCCACAGGACTTTCACCTATCTGCTATTAACAGATTTGTTCTCAATGCGTGGGACGGTTTTATCTCGCTCGTGCTATGACTAAACAAGTGTATCATTATACCTACTACTTGTCCTCGCCTTATAAGTAGCTATCTTATATTTAAGTAAAGTAATTTGTAAGATTACTTTTTAACTAGCTCGAATAGTAGGAATGTATTTAATGAACTGTTATTTAATTTTCAAAGTACCAAGAGAGAAAAAACTCCCTCATTCTTTGAAAGGAAAAAATGAGGGGTTTGTTAACCTAAATTTTTAATTTTTTAAAATTTTTCTTAATTTTTCTAATATTCTCTCTTTTTGTCGTTGAATTGCAACATGTGATATTCCTATACTTTTAGCATATTCCCTTAATGTTTTATCTTCAAAAAACAATGCTCTTATCAGTTTATATTCATTATCATCTAATTTCATTAATGCTTCTCTTAATTGTTCCATTTCTAATTTTCTTTCAATTTGAAATTCAATATTGGTAACTTTATCTTCTATAATATCCATATTTTTATTATCGTTATCTATTAATCCATCATAAGAAAATATTTCAATATTTTTTTCTTGCCTTTTTATATATTTATTTCTCTCAATTTCTTTATAGAAACTTTTATATTCTGTTGGTAATATTTCAATTAGCATTCCTTGAATTGGTATAAATTTCTTTTTTCTATATGTACTATATTTTTTTCTCTTTTCTTCTAACTCTTTATAGGTAATTTCTTCATAAATTCCTTTTTTTAATCTTATAAAACATTTTGCATTTTCTTTCATTTTCTTTCCTCCAATCAATTCTTTTTTGTGAATTGATTGGTAGGTGGACTACGGCAATGTTTTTCTTTTAGAGTATAAAAAAAATCAAATATACAACTTATAATTGCACATTTGATTTGAAATAGGCACAAATATCTATTATTTACATTTTTTAATGTAAATACTTGTAAAATTGCTTTTACATTTTTATCTGTACCCCTCCACATATAAAAAACTCCCTTACAGAATAGTGCCTAAACAAAATTCTTAAAGGAGTTTTAAATCATAAAAAATAAATATAATAATCAAAGTCTATGTTATGTAATTGCATTTATCTCGTGTTTTCTTTATATATCTTTTGCATTGCCTCCTTTTTAAGACTTTGATTAAGTTGCTTGAATTATATAGAGTTTTTACTTTTTATTGTTAAAAAAGGTGGAATATGGCTAAAAAAGGCGAAAAAAGGCTAATCTTTTTACTATTTTTTCCAATTTTGTATTGTGTTTACATAATTTTTGTGATATAATGTTATCGAATTTTATAAAAATAGACATTTGTAGGAGGGTTTCCAGATGCAGAAAGTCCTTATCGCTAGTCCTAATGTTGAGCAAAGAATAAAACTTTGCCAGTGCCTTGCAAATGACAAAAGATTAGAAGTAATAGAAACAGCTGATGGAAAAACAGCTTTAGAAAAATATCTTGATATTAAACCTAATGTATTGGTTTTAGATTCTTGCCTGAAAGATATAAATTGTATTGAAATAATTAATCGATTATCTACAAATATTGCAGACAAAAGGAATAACAACATTATATTAACAGCTCAAAAAGAAGAAATACTGAACTTATCTAATGCTGCTAAAATATATAAAGTAATATATAAAGATGAAAATTCAAACGACTTTTACGATACAATTAAAGAAATGTACCTTTTTGGAGAATATGAAGAATTAACTAACGAGGAACTTGATTTATTATTTTTAACTTTGAAAATTCCTTTAAACTCAAATGGAACTAATTACATAAGAGAGGCTATCTTCGAGTGCTACTACTACCCTGATTTGCAAAAAAAATTAAATGATATTTTTACAATAATTGGTCAAAGACATAATAAATCTAATTCTGCAATACGATCAAGTTTCAGAACTGCTTTAGAACGACTAAATATGTATAAAGGTACTATTGACTGTCCTATTCTTCAATATTTTGATACTAAAGAAAATATAACTCCAAAAGATTTTTTAGAAATAGTTGTAATGTATTTACATCTACAAAAAGGAAAGAAGAAATAAGTTTTGTAAAACCTATTTCTTCTTTTTTAGTTTATACGTTTTCTTTTAGTTCTTTATAGCCTTGCATGATATTATCTATTTCTACATTGTTTATTGGTTCTGATATGAATGTGTTTAAATTTTTTCCCATAAGATTATAAGCTGTTTTAATATACTCTTCACTAACATTATCATTTGTAATTATGTTGAATATTGGGACATTATCTTTTAAAACTTCTTTTGATTTTCTCATTATTTCCATACTGTCCATATTCTCTAAATTGATCTTAGCAAAAACAACTTCTGGTTTTAATTCTATTATTTTATTATATGTTTCTTCTCCATCTATTGTTGTTCCCACTAATTCAACATATTCTAAACTTTTTATTTTATTTACTATGTTTTTTCTTGTTTCTTCATTAGTATGAGCAATTAAAGTTTTTATTTTTTTCATTTTATTCTCCTTTAATTCATACATGAACTCTACTGGATTTTGATATAGTGCATTTCCCTTTTTTACATCTACACCATTTTCTGTTTTTATTATATCTCCGTTGGCTATTAGCAATGTATATTTGTCTTCCATGTCTTTTTCTTGTCTAAAATCCGTTTCTCCTATATTCCCAAAATGTTTGAATACATTTTTAGTTTGCTCAAATTCAGCATCTGTTATCTCAAATTCACTCTTATTTTTTTCTGCTGTTTCTCGTAGTGGCATAAATTTAAAGAATTTCCATTTACTAATATTATAATTATTTAAGAACTCTCCTAACTCTTCCATTTCATTTATATTTTTTCTACTAACAACTGTATTTATATTTACTTTTAAATCTTTGTCTTTAACATAATCTAATATAGTTTTGACATCTCCAAAATGATTTCTACCTCTTCCTAATTCTTCATTTGTATTATCATTTATTGTATCTAATGATAATGTTAAAGAATCTAAATAATCTAAAATTTCTCTCATATTTTCATTTTGTGCTAGTACCATTCCATTTGTTATCAGTTTATTTTTTATTCCATTTTCTTTTGATATTTCTAATAGTGATTTTAAGTTTGGATATAATAGTGCTTCTCCTCCTGTCCATGTAATGTTGTTTACTCCATCTTTGATTAAATTGTTCAATATCTCTTTATTTTCTTCATAAGAAAGATCTTTAATACCTAAAAATCTGTGGCAATATTTACAATTTTGATTACATTTTGTAGTAATATTCCAACAAACCCTCTTTTTTTCCATTTCAACATCCTTCTTTCTTTGAATTAGTACATAAATATTATATACTGTAAATTTTTTCCTGTCTATTCTTAAATTTTTTATTGCTATTAAATATTTTTTAATGCTCCAAAAAAAGAATATCCTTTTATTTTAAGGATATTCAACTTATTCTCATATATTTCTTTTTCTACTTATTTTTTAAATATTTTTTTATAAATTTCTTATCTACTTGTGTCAGCATATCTTTTATATATACTAAATTTATACTTAAATCTGGTAACTCTATTGGCAATTCAACTTCATATAATTCACGATTTTCTAATTCTTTCTTAACAGCTTCTTTCATTACATAGGCTATTCCTAATCCATTAATTACTGCCTCTACTCTTATTTCCGTTGTATCGCATTGCATATTAGGCTTTATTTCTATATTGTGCTCTTTTAGAATTTTAAATAAGTTTTTAGTAGTAATTGTATTATAAAAATTTAAAATATATCGTAAATCTTCTAATTCTTTTACATTTTCAATTTTTAGTGGTTCTTTTGAAACAAAAATATTATTTACTTTCTTTAATTCTTCAATTACAAATTGATCTGCCTCTGATGGTACAACATCTGTTATTACAAAGTCCAATTTATGATTCTTTAGCATTTCAAACATTTCGCTTGAAACTGCACCACAAGTTAATCCTATATTTAGATTTGGAAAATCATTTTTAGCTTTTTTAATATATTCCATTAAATAGTAATTTGTTAAATGTGATTGACACCCTATATTTAATGTACCATTAGCTAAATCATTTTTTTCTTTCATTACTTTTTCAGCAAAATCAAATGAAGAAATGCTTTTATTTATAATTTCATATAATTGTTTTCCCTCTTCTGATAACTTTACTCCATCATTTTCTCTATTAAATAGCTTTACATCTAATTGTTCTTCTAAATTCTTTATTTGTATGCTTATATTAGCTGGAGTAAAGCCTAATTTTTCACTTGCTTCTCCATAGCTTTTTGAATTTGCTACCGTACAGAAAATTTTATATAAATTATAGTTTATATTAGACATAATAGCACCTCTCAATCGTTATTATTATACCATATTATGTAGACAAAGTAAAGAGTTTTGCCCTATTTCTAGGCAAAACTCCATTTCTCACTTGTTATTTTGTTTTGAATATAATAAATCTGCTTTCCTAATATCAAACTTTGTTCCAATTTTTAAATTAAGTGTTTTTATAAATTCTATTAATTTCTTTATATTTTGTTCTGCATTTTCTATTTTCTTTGCTTCTAGTTCTATAAATATTCCTAAATCTTTAACATCTTGAATATATGCTATAAATTCATCATTTTCGTACATATAATTTTTATCAATCATATTTAAGAATTTTGTATAGCCTAATATATTTAAATGTTTTTCTGCTTCTTCTATACTCATAACTTTTAATATTGACTTATCTGTACTTGTTTCAAAGCCATCACTATTATAATTTCTTCTTTTGCAAATTATTTTTTGGTCATCTTCATTTACATATCTAATAATTAAACTATCTGAAATTTTTGCATTTTTAGGTGCAAATTCATTAGTTTTATCATTTTTCATATATATATCATTTAATGTAAATTCTTCTACATATTTGAAACCTTTATCTTCTAAAGTTTTAATAATAGTTGATATATCTTCAAAAATCTCACAAGTTATTTCAACATCTTTTTTTTTATTTTTTTTTTTTTGTACATCATTAACATACTCTTTTGATTTTTGCTCTAATAACTCAAAATTACATGAAATATTAGTAAAGAATGGAGTCTTTATATGTACCACATTTTTATAGATTTTCTTTGCCTTTATATATATTACATTTTTATTATCATTTATAAACTTACTTTCTGCTTGTAAAAGATCTCTATATTTGTCGCCTCTACTGTCAAAATCTAATAGTTGTATTGCTGTTTCTGGGACTGGTATCATTTCTGCAAATCTTATAATAGATACATTTTTACCTTTTCTATCTTCTATTCTTATGAAACTAGGATTATCTCTATATTTGTCGTAGCCTACTTTGTATGAATATAAAGGTGCAAAATACAAGTAATTACCCACCTTTAATACAATTCCTACATAAGGTCTTTTCTCTTTTTTATTCCAACTAACATGATTATCAAATTGGCTTAAATAATCTATATAATCTTCATTAACTATGTAAAATTTTAGTGTTTCGTTTTCTTCCATTTTTGCTCCTTTATAAACAAAACAGGATATATTGCTATACCCTGTTTGTATTTTAAATCTCCCTACTTGAGGCAAGGGCTTTCCTAATGTATAACTCCCTACTTAAGGCAAGGGCTTTCCTAATGTAAATCTCCCCACTTTCGGCAGGGGCTTTTCCGATTAGTAATCATACGATTACTCTTTTAGTATATTCATTATACTACATTTTTATAACATTGTCAAACAAATTTTTTATAAAATTTTTGTAGTTATTGCTAGAATTTTCATTTCTCGATAATTTCAAAGTCATCTATTATTTGTTTTATTCTTTCTGGATCAATCGGCTTATATTCTATATCAAATCCTAACATTCTTGATTTTTCAATTAATTTATAATCCCTATCACCTGTAATTAAAACAAATTTTGGTATTTTGCTTACACATTGATTACATTGTATTGTTTCTATAACTTCTAGTCCTGTTCTTTTAGGCATCTTCATATCTGTTAATACAAGATCTGGTTCTAAGTTCATAATTTGTGTTATTTCTTCTTCCCCATCCAATGCAATTGATACTTTTTCCACTCTTTCACTTTCTAGTACAATAGTTTGTAATTGCTTTGCTATTATTTCAATATCATCTGCCATTACAACTTTTATTTTTGTTTTCATTAATTTTCTCCTTCGCTGTTATTATTTTCATCTATTATTTTTTTAATTATTTCAACATTTTCATTTAGTCTTGATAATTTATTTTTTACAGAAACAACAGAACGTCTAATGGCTGTAGTAGAACAATTATATTTTTCTGCAATTTCGCCAAGTTTTTGTCCTTTATCACTATTTTTATCTAATCCATAAAAAGATATAAATCTATCTTTTTGAATATCGGTAGTGTTTTTTAAGTTTTTTACTACAGTACATACTTTTTGTTTTTGATCGTAGCTTAATTTTGATTCATTCATTAATTCTACTAATTTATCAGTAATTTCACTTCTACTTTTAAAATTCATATTTTTTCCCACTTTCTTATTTAATTTTGCACCACTGGCAAACTGGGTTTGTCAGTAGTGGTAAAAAAATATTATACAATGTAAAAAAGTTATGAAAGGAGTCTTTATGGGAACTATACGAAAATTAGATAATAATGTTAATATTGTTCGGAACTAATTTAAAACGTATCCGTGAAAGCAAGCAACTTTCTCAACAAGATTTATGTTGTAAATTAGAACTTTTAGGCTTAACTATGTTTAAAGCTGATATATATGAAATTGAAAACAATAAAAGACTTGTCAAAGATTTTGAAGCTAAGGCTCTTTGTCTTGCTCTATCAATTACATTTGATGAATTATATGCTGATACAGACCAATACTTTGGACACTAATACCCTAATATTAGTGTTTTTTTAGTTTCAAACTCATAACATTTTTCTTTATACTCCATAAACAATTTTACATTGTACTTAATTCTTTTTTACATTTTTCACATACAAATTCTTGCTTGTATGATGTTAATTCTGTTTCATTATTGCAAAAGACACATCCAAAATTAGCTTTTTTCAATATAAAATATTTACCATAATTCCATATTTCTATTTTATCTTTTTGTTTCCAATTTAATGTATCTCGTATTTCTTTATTAATAGTTACTCTTCCCAAATCGTCAAATTTTCTTGCTCCTTCTACATTTTGATCATCTAAAATCTCAATTATTACATATTTTCTTATGTTATAGACTTTTACTTTTGTTTGCCCTTCTTTTACTTTGTTATATCTATATTCTATCGGTATAACAAGTCTTCCAAGTTCATCTAGTCTTCTAATCATTCCATTTGTTTTTATCTTTTTTATTATTTTTTCTATTTCAGTCATATTTGTGCCTCCTTTCTACTTTATTTATCATATCTATAAATCATTTTTGGTTAGTTCTTCTAATTCTACAATATATTTTTCCCATTCTTCTATATTTTCTCTTTTAATAAAATAGATATATAACTGTTTTCTTTCTTTTTTATATAAATCATATTGTTTTTTTGTTTTTTCCAATAATTGTACTGTTCTTTTTAATAATCATTCTATTTTATCATTATTCAACCTTTTTCCCCCTAAAATATGATATTATTCTATATTATAGTGTTTTTCCATTTTTTAGTTCTCTTGCATCTGTACTAATTACCTTTCCTTCTATTGCAACTCTTCCATAGTCTGGTGTTAAATCTTCAATTTTTACTATTTGTTCTTTTATTTTATCTGTTCTTCCAAAAATTAATGGAGTCTTTTCTTCTTGTTCCTCTTCCTCTGGGTCCGGAACATTTTCTACTACCATTTCTTCTTGCATACTTATTTCATTAATTAAATCTTGGCATGCTTCTTTTTGTAAGTTCTCCAAATACTCTTCTTGTTTTTTTATTGTTTCTTCTGTAACATTTTCTTTATATATTACTTTACATTTTACGCCATATAAATTGTTTACTACTTGTTCTATCTCTTTGTCTATCTCATAAGAATGTAAAAAATCTGCACTTTTTGTTTTTAAATCAACAATTACCTTATTATCTTCCACTTCAACTGTGCTAGTATTTAAAATGGCTTTTGTTAATGGAAACTTTTTAGAAATGTAGCCAATTATGTCTTTCCAGTCATTTGCAAGCTGTTGGTGAAAAAGGGGTCTGACCCCTTTTTCACCAAATTCGATATAAAGTTCTACTTTTTGTATTTGAAATCTTGTTTTTAAATATTCTTCAAAACTTGATATTTCTTGAATTTTTATTTGTTTTTCTGTTAATAG
>ERZ824600.2710-NODE-2710-length-18189-cov-4.416676_pt1 | contig 18189 bp, 18 predicted proteins | sample MGYA00519933_ERZ824600 | MGnify/ENA primary metagenome ERZ824600 (study PRJEB31778, sample SAMEA3449178) | human gut metagenome | biome: human gut; feature: human-associated habitat; material: faeces | place: United Kingdom | collected 2010/2012 ... | reverse complement strand
TGTGAAGGTTTGGATGAAGCTACTGGTGAAAAAGAGTACACCATGCTATGGAAACAAAAATAGAAATCGAGATTTATGTCATTGACGTTAGCGACGAAAAAATTATGAGTTTCATGCATGAGGAATATGGAGGAAATAATGAATATAAGACAGTTCAGGGATTCTGATTTAGCACAGATGATAGCGATATGGAACGAGGTTGTTGAGGAAGGAATTGCCTTTCCACAAGAAGAACTTCTGACAATAGAAACAGGAAGAGATTTCTTTGGATCCCAGACCTATACGGCTGTAGCGGATGAGGACGATAAAATATACGGGCTTTATATTCTTCATCCGAACAATGTAGGAAGGTGCGGACATATCTGCAATGCGAGCTATGCCGTTGCGAGCGTTAGCAGAGGCCTTCATATTGGAGAAAAACTCGTGAAAGATTGTCTGGAGCAGGCAAAAATTCATGGGTACAAAGTTCTTCAGTTCAATGCTGTTGTAGAGTCAAATATACATGCAAGGCATCTCTATGAGAGATTAGGATTCAAGCAGCTTGGAATCATCCCAGATGGCTTTAGAATGAAAGATGGACACTACGAGAATATCTGTCCTTACTATCATACTTTGTAGAAAAAATCCGAATTTGAAGTCTACAACTTCCGGTTTTCCAGAGAAAGGTATGGTGAGCGAATGAGAATATTATGCGAACTTTCTTGGTTATGGGAGACGCTGGTCATTGCACTTGCGGCTGCGGCTGTTTGCGTGGTTTGTACCATGCTAATCTGTAAGGCAGTAAAGAAGAACTTCAGCAAAAAAACGGCGGCAGTTATCGGCGCAGCAGCGTTTGCGGGTGCTGTTTTGGCAGTCATTGTGATTGCCCGGACTCCGATGCCGCTTTGATTAAACGGGATGCTTGATTGCCTGTGCATAAGTACAACTTCCAGTTTGTAAAAACGAAAATTTCTCCAAAGTTCCCACTGCTCCTGTATACAATAAGCCAGACTTCCGAGCTGTCCCGGACTTCTGGCTCATTGTATACAGGAAATACTGATGTATCCTGCTTTTCCATTCCACAGAAATCACTGATCTATTCTGCTTTTCTATTCCACAGAAATCCTGATTTTCAGAGATTTCCTTTTCTGTGACTCAAGCGGAATATTTTTATACCGATAAACACTCAGCACGAGTCCCATCAAAATATAGGAAAGCAGCGTTCCACTTCCTCCATATGACAAAAATGGAAGAATGACAGGCATTTCCGGTACAATATTTAAGCAGATCAGAAAACTGTATACAATCTGACCGGCAAATACCAGTCCACAACCATATCCGATCATTTTCCCAAGTTCATTTGACTGATTTCCCGAAATCCGAAAAATTTTCCATATCAGCATGACATATAAACCTGCCACAATCATTCCCGCTATAATACCAAAGCAGGCAATCAGGCTCATCCAGATCAGCTCTCCGTTAAATCCTGCAAGGCTGCTCTCAAGGATCTTCATACCTGAAATACTTTTTCCAAGCATTTTACTTTCTCGAAAAACTCCTGCAATCTGATTCTGCATATAGCCGTAAATACCTGTTTGATCAAAATATGCCTGAATCCGCTCCTGCTGATACGCTTTCAATATTTTTTCAAAAATTATGACACTTCCTGTTATAAAAAATGCGGTACCGCCTCCCCATAAAGCAAATAGGGTCCTCTTTTTGGATATATCATACCAGCTTCTTTGAATTGCGATCGTAACCATCATCAGAAGAGCCAGTGCCAGGAGAGCGGCATGAATCAGCGATGCACTCTGCACTACCAGTCCTACCGGAAGAATCATCCACCCAGCGATCTTCCATAATGCTTCATAGCCTTTTCTTCTATAGGAATATAATACTGCTCCGAACAAAGGAACATAAAGGTACATCAGCAGTGGTACAGACACTGCCATATTTCCGAGCCGGAGATACGTTCCCGCTCCTCCCATATACAGTCGGCATGGAATGGTAAGCCCCATCAATGCAAGAAAGACCCCTGCCATCCATTTTCCATATTTTCCAAGTATACTGTAGTCCAGATAATAAATGCCCAACATCAGAACAAATCCAACTACAGTAAACAGTAACTGCCTCTGTGGAAATCCCATTTCATATCCATGACTTTTCAATCCATACTGCAAAACGATACTGATGATTCCCAGTATCCCTGCCAGCAATACAAGTCCCCAGGACATCTGTGGTCTGTGGATCCGGTCAAGCTCTACCCCAACCTGTACCGGATCTCCCATTTCCGCGATTGCTTTTTTTAATGCCTGCTCTTCTGTCATCCCTTTTTTCAAATACATTTCTGCCTGATCAGTAATATGATCCTCTAGTTCTTTTTCTATGCCTGGGCATGCCTTTTTACAACGGATCTGATCCGTCACACACCGCAGATATTCTTCTTTTTTCATCCCAGTCCCTCCATCGCCAGTACATCGGTCACCGCTTTCTGATATGCCTTCCACTCTTCCTTTTTTTCCTCCAGACGTCCATGTCCTGCTGCCGTAAGTCTGTAATACTTTCGTTCCTTTCCCATTACTTTCTGCTCATAGGACGTTACAAAATTTTTCTCTTCCAGCCCATGTAAGAGCGGATACAGAGTTCCCGCTTTCAGTTCAAAGACATTCTGCGATTTTTCCCGCAAAGCTTCTATCATCTCGTATCCATACATATCCTTCTCTTCCAGCAGCCGCAGGATCAACAGCATCATGCTCCCTGAAACTAATGATTTTTCAATTTTCACTACAATCTCCCCTTTCCTGTATATCGATTGTCTATATATCGTCTATCTATATATTATATCGAACATCTATCTATGTCAAGGCATTTTATCTCCTTACTTAACTTCTTTTTTTCACTTTAACAGAAAAAAATACGCACAGAACAGTTCTTTTCAAAACCGCTCTGTGCATTCTTTTCTATTTTCGTTCTATTTTTCTTTTTCAGTCCTGTTATTTACCAGGATTTTCCAGCTTTATTCTGCTATCATGCAGAGTTCTCCGGCTTTCAGTAAAACTTCTTTCTCACTGCCTTTTCCAATACGCACAGTAACTTTCTTCTCTGTATCAGAAGAAAGCCAGGCTTCTGCTTTTCCATTTTCCCAGCGAATGCTCACAGTAATATTACCTCTTGCTTTCAGACCGCTTATTTCTCCTTTTGTCCATTTTTCAGGCAATGCAGGGAGAATCGTGATCACTCCGTCATGGCTTTGAAGCAGGGCTTCTGCCACACCGGCAGTATAACCGAAGTTTCCATCAATCTGATAAGGCGGATGGGCACAGAACAGATTTGCATAAACTCCGCCCCCGTTCGCCATATTCATAGACTCTTTTGGCTCTACCAAATGGAGGATCTCATTCATCAGCTTTCCGGTATGTACTCCGTCTTTCATTCTTGCCCACATCAGAATCTTCCATGCCAGACTCCAGCCTGTTCCGGCATCCCCTCTCCGTAAAAGACTGGTTCTCGCAGCCTCATAAAGCTCCGGTGTTTTCTCGGTAATCCCTCTTCCCGGATGCAACTCATAGAGCTGGGAAAGATGGCGGTGATGTGGATCTGCTTCTTCAAAATCTTCATTCCATTCAAGGATCTGTCCGTTACTTCCAACAGCAGGTGCTGCCATCTCTTCAAAGATTTTTTCTGCCTGTCCGGTCAGCTCATCCCGGATTCCCAAAATCCTGCCCGCCTCCAGATAATCTCTCAAAAGATTTCTTACAATCGCGTTTTCATTTTCCGTATACTGTGCTACCGTGAGCTTTTCTTTCTTTTCCTCTCCGAAAAGGAAATCATTCTCCGGTGACGTTGCCGGTGACATCGCATAACCCTGTGCTGTCCCCACAACACTTTCCACACAGAAACGTACATTTTCTTTTAATACCGGATAAATCCGCTCCAGATATGCCCGATCCTCTGTGAATAAGTACTGGTCATAAAGATTCCGGCAAAGCCAGGCATACCCCATTGGCCAGAAGTTCCACTCAGCTCTTCCATCAGCAGGTGTCGTCTTTCTCCAAAGATCCGTATTATGGAAACTGCAGACTCCCTCTTTTCCGAAATAATGCATCGCAGTCTCTTTTCCATCTGCTGCCATCTCTTCACAGAGCCTTACCAGCGGCTCTCCCATTTCCTCCAGATTACACGGACCTGTCTGCCAGTAATTCATCTCGGTATTGATATTGATCGTATAATCTGAGAACCACGGTGGCACTAACTCTGCATTCCAGATTCCCTGAAGATTGGCTGCCTGCGTTCCCGGTCTTGAAGCTGCGATCAGAAGATACCTTCCATACTGGAACAGCAAAGCATTCAATCCTACATCTTCCGGGTGATCCTGAAAATCTGTCAGACGCTGCCGGAGGTCTTTTTCTGCATACTCATCCTTTTCTCCAAGAGAAAAGGACACTCTCTTATAATACTTCTGATACTCTTTCAGATGCTCCGTTCGCAAAGCCTCATAACTTTTCCCAGTACAATCAAAATCTGCCTTTAAAAGTTCTTCCGGACATCTGCCCTCTATAACCGGATGTCTGTCAAAGCCTGCAAAGCTGGAACGGATCCCATAATAAAGCGTTACTTCCTCTGCATTTTCCACAATAACTGCATTGCCTGCTTCGTTTACTTTTCCGTCTGTGACGATCTTTCCCCAGCCTTCGTAGCACATTCCCTGCTTTTCCGGCTCTTCCGGGAATACGGGAACAGCTTTTTCCGAGCCACCTTCGCCTACGGTAAATGGAACTCTGCCCGGACACTGCCCTTTTGTCTTCAGAATCCCATCCGTGCAACAGCTTTCCCTGGCATAACCTCCTTCCACATACAACTTCAGTGAAAAGGCTTTTTCAGAACGGATCTTATAAACCAATACCTGTGCAGGCTGACTGACAATACAGGACTTTTCCACCAAAGCTCCCTGATTTTTATAAGTTATCCTCACTTCTGCTGTATCCAGGCACAGTTCCCGGTGATAATCCGAAATTTCTTCTGTCCCGTCCAGCATTTCCATATATACATTTCCAAAAGGAACATACATCTGAACGTCCTCTGAACTGCTGAAGCACTCTTCAAGATATTCCATCGCCTTCTGATATTCTCTTTTTTCCGTCAGTTCTCTTACTTTTTCAAGATATCCTTCAGGAAGTTTTTTCTGCGTCTTTTCAGGATACCCTGACCAGAGTGTATCTTCATTTAATGCAAGTATTTCCTTCTTCGTTCCACCATAAACCATGGCACCTATCCGCCCATTTCCAAGCGGAAGACTTTCATGCCAGTTTTCTGCCGGATGATCATAGTAAAGTTTCATGTCAGTCCCTCCATCTGTTCTGGTTCAAACCTGATTGTTATAGATGAAATATTAGCATACCTTTTTGTTAGAAACAACTCTCTGTTTATAAATTTTCCTGTTGAGAAACATTATTCCAGGCCGCCAAATCCCCTTGCTGTCAGATCCTTCCAGGCATCTTCATCAAACTCATTCTTTTTATAATAATATTTCCGGTCTTCCTCTGTGATCGTGCGGATCACCCTGCATGGATTTCCTGCTGCTATAGACCAGTCGGGAATATCTTTTGTCACCACACTCCCTGCTCCGATCACTACATTATTCCCAATCTTCACACCAGGGCAGACAATCGTATTTCCTCCCAGCCAGCAATTATCACCGATGGATACCGGGATTCCATACTCATACATACTATTTCGGGAATCCGGATGGATTGGATGTCCTGCCGTATAAATTGCCACATTCGGAGCAAACATACAGTTATCTCCGATCGTAACTTTCCCAACGTCTAAAATTGTACAATTATAATTTGCATAAAAATTCTTTCCGACTTCGATATTAAATCCATAATCGCAATAGAACGGAGGATTGATAAAAGCACCTTCTGATTTTCCAAGTAATTCTTTTACAATTTTTTCAATTTTCTCAAAATCGCTCCGGTCAACCGTATTCAATTCCTGAGTCAGCTTTCTCGCACGCTTTTGCTGCTCCATCACTTCTTTATCCGCTATGTATGCAATTCCTGCATCTCTTCTTTTTATCTGATCCATATTTTTTCTCCTCTTTCTTTTTAAGATGTCGGGGTCAATAAATTCTGTAATATTTCAGTTTTTTCAAAAGAAAAGGAAACGTCACAACGTACGTTCCCAACTTCTTTTATTGCCTTTCATTTTTTACTTTTCTTCTCAGGCTCTATACTTTTTCTTTTTCCAAATTACAACTGATCCTGCTATTACCGCTCCGCTAAGATACAGCATTGCAAGCATCAGTCCTGCATTTTCATGATCGCCAGTCTTCGGAATGCCTGAACTATCTGCTTTCGGATTTGTCTTTGTATTTGTCTTTGTATTTGTCTTCGTATTCTGATCTGTCTTACTTCCTGCCTGTGCCGGTTTCTTCTCAAGAGCTGCAATAGCATCTTCGATTGCTTTTGCCATCTCATCTACTTCTGCCTGCTCCTTGATATTCTTACCACGGACAACTGCGTTGATTGCTTCTTCTACTTTTGTAAAATCTTTGTAGTCCTCTTTGTTCAGGCCATTCGCCTTTTCGATTGCCTCTTCGACTTTACTGTAGTCCGCATCTTTATATTCCAATGCTGCGATTGCTTCTTCGATCGCTTTCGCCATTTCATCTACTTCTGCCTGTCTTGCAATCGCTCTTCCTCTGACAACACTTGCTGTCGCTGCATTCAGTCCTTCAACAGATTCATCAGTATATACTGTCAGATCCGATGGAATGGATTCCAATGCTGCATCAACAGCACTGTAATCTGCAGGTTCTGCTCCACAAATTGGTGTTCTTCCTTCTACAAAAGTCCAACCATTATTTTTATCATCCGCATTCAGCATAACGACAAAATCTTCTATTCTCATTTCTGCTAATGATTTTGCGACCGCAGCTTCATGTGCATTTTTAACTTCCAAATTACCGTCCGCAAAATAGCAGTTTGTAATTTCACTTCTCTCTGTTGCATCCTGCATAGCAAACGCATACCGATATGCAACAGTTCCGATTACACTTCCCGTCGAGTAACAGTTTTTAACAGAACCATATCCATACCCTGCTGAAGCATCTGTTCCAACAAAAGATGCCATGGAAGCAACTGCCTGTGTCACATTTCCGGTAGCATAACAATTTTTGATATTCAGCCCCCAAAGACTTCCGGCAAAGCCTCCGATATAGGAACCGCCCGTTACATTTCCGGTGGCATAACAATTCTTGATAACAGTTTCTTCATTTTTGTTACCATTTCCCTTGCCGATAAAGCCTCCGACATCTGCACCACCACGAGCATTTGCTTCAACATCCAGTGAAACATCCGCTCTGCTGTATGAAATTTCCGACGCTTCTCCCAGCTCACCAATCAGGCCACCAATTGAACCTTTACCTGATGCTTCATTAATATTACCGGATACACTACATTCTTTAATTCCCTGCGTTCCGTCAAAAGCACCCACAAGTCCTCCAATCCAATAAGGCAGCCGCATTGCCGTTCTCCGGTGTAGTCATATTTATTGAAAGGTCCGTCACATGACAATTTTCAATTCCTCCACTTGCAGAACCTGCAAGTCCTCCAGTCAGTCCGATTGCATAACCGGAAACTTTTTTTGCCACACCGTTTATAGAAACGTGATTCAGATTCACGTTACTGATTTTCCCATCTGCTGCACCAAATAATCCAAATACATCTCCTTCTGCCGGTGTACTTGCTGTTCCGATAGTCAGATTGGAAATCATATGTCCTTTTCCATCAAAATTTCCGGAAAACATAGAATAATCTGAACCTCCGAACAAAGCATCGGAAAAAGAGTTTGCGATTGGTGTCCAGGATAATCCGTTCAGATCGATATCTTTCGTCAGGACAAAATATTTATCCCCATAACTCTCTCCGCTATTTACCGCACTTGCAAGATATGCCAGTTCTGCCCCACTGGAAATCTGATATGGATCTTCCGCCGCACCGGTTCCACCTGCAAATGCAGTAGCAACACTGCCATCCCAGGTATCTGAATCCTGCACCTCATCTGCTGCCAACACTGTCATTGGAATCATTGCCATGACAAGGCATACCGTCAGCAGAATCGTTAAGAATTTCTTCTTTGTCTTCATTAACAATTCATCTCCTGTTCTTTTTTTCTTTCACTATGAGTAATTTGCATAGCATATGTAACTATACATACTATGTTATACACGACAAACTGACTTTTTTCAAGAACTTTTTGAAATACATTTGCATCAGGTCAGCAATTTTCTCCTTAAAAGAGATCCAGCATATTGTCCAGATAAACCTTTTCCCTGACGTGGATCTGATACTCGGGTTTCGTCATATAATAAAGCAGAAATTCAAGGATCAATGCACTGCCAAGTCCTCTTCCTTCAATTTTAAAGTTAGTAAATCCCATTGGCAGATAGGTATTTTTTATATCCTGGATCCCTATAAATTCTGGATTTTCCATCGCTTTGGAAAATTGATATCCTTCCGTCCCATCCGGTGCGGCACATCGGTGATCCGGACAGTCCTCTCCTAGATTCTGCCGACTGACCACTTCATAACATTGCTTTCGTTCTTTACATCCCGACCAGCAACACTCATTGCATAAAAATTCTACTTTGACTTTCTGTGATTCTGTCAGCGTATCTAACTGACGCAAAGATTTGTTCAGACGAAAATCCGGTACAACATAACGGAACTCTTCCCTGTTGACTTCTTCCACAAACTGCTGAAAATCGGTCAATACTTTCGTAGTAGAAGAAACAAAATACAGATTCGGATAAGTCCGTTTCAGATAATTCAGTAATAAATCAGAATGGACGATCACTCCATTTTGAACTGCATCACTCTCTGCGAACATAGCACAAAGGCTGTTGCATTTCCCATCTGAAAGATGTTCTTTCCGAAGCAGGGAATTGCTGAAAGTCAGACGGGCAGAAATACCATATTCCTTCAAGAGTGCCAGAACTTCCCGTGGATCATAATCTCCTTCCCCGATACGTCCACCACCCCACAGGCAGTCGGCTGATGCACCGTAGATTGAGCCGATCTCGCACCAGTCATAAAAATATTCTCTATGCTCACGGAATAGTGGCAGAAACACACGATACAATTCGTAAAATTCAAATAACCCCGGAAGATGGTAAATCGCAGTGGGAAATTTCATTTTTTCATTTAATTTTTTATCACACATAAGCTTCTCTTCTTTTCTTCTTATCTAAGATGATAAGACAATCTTTCTCCTTGTTATTATATTTTGTAATTTCCGCATTTTCAATCAAAAAAGAATCCCTTCCACCGGTCTCTCATCCGGTAAAAGAGATTCTTTTCTTCCATTCACTTTATCAAATTCGTTTATCGCATCATTCAAATATTTCTTTTGAATCGAACTGTTCCATAAATTCTACATACTCTGCTGAATTTTTGAAGACCGGCTCATACTGATCCACCAGTTCTCTGCTACGCTGTGCTTTTTCTTTCAGAAGACCATACGCTGCCAGTGCAAACATTTTCGCAGTCACGATATATGCCTCTTCTTCATCTGTCACCTCAAAATCAATCTGATGCAGTCCGCCTTTTACGCCTCCGGTATTGAAGGTGTAAACCGGCATCAGATGCTGCACATCTCCTACATCGGTTGATCCTCCGGCATGACCGGAAGCTTCTATCACCGGTATACCTGATGCACTGATTTCTGCCGCATGCTTCAGTTCCGGAAGTGCCTCTTCTGCCAGCGTCGGAAGATAACCCGGTAAAGTACTGATCTCAACCTTTGCTCCCATTGCAATCGCTCCTGCCTTAAAGGAACGGTCTGTCTTTTTGGCTGCATCTGTAAATGCTTCGATCGTCTTTCCTCGAACCAGCGTCTCCACGACAACTTCATCCGGAATCACATTGACCAGGTTTCCGCCTTTTGTAATGATCGGATGCACCCGCACGCAATCTTCATCCCGGAAAGTTTCCCGGTTCAGTCCCAAAGCCTGAAGTCCAAGGGATGCTGCTGAAAGTGCATTCACTCCTTTTTCCGGTGCCCCGGCGGCATGCGATGCCTTTCCAAGTACCCGGATTACTTTGGAAACGAATCCGTTTCCTGTCCCGCTTCCCACGAGGATCTCATTTCCCGGACGGATATGATGTGTCAGGCAAAGATCAATATCATCAAATGCACCGATTCTCAACAGTTCACATTTTCCACCACCGTAACGGATCTTTCCCTGCTCCCGGAGCTGGTTTTTAAATTCAATCTCTCCATACTCTTCTGCCGGTGTGGCAAAGAAGACAACCTGTCCATCCAGTTTCTCAGCGATCTCAGGAACCGTCAGTGCAAGTGCAGCCCCGAACACGCCTGCCATCTGTGCATGATGTCCACAGCAATGTGCCGCATTGGTCTCAGGATTTGCAAAGGCATGCTCCGGGATACGGAGTGCATCCAGTTCTCCCAGCAGTGCAAGACTTGCATTTTCTTTTTTATCCTCATTCAGATACGCCTTTACTCCTGTGATCGCAAATCCCTTTTCAGTCCGCAGTCCCAGTTGTTCCATTTTTTTCACAAACTTCCCGGAAGTCTGAAATTCTTTATATCCAAGCTCTGCATGGGAATAAATATCCCGTGCAAATTCAAGGATTTCTTCTCTGTGCCGGTCGATCGTTTCTATAATAAGTGCTTCTGTCTGATCCACTGTATGCCACTCCTCTCCGTTCTCTGCTTACTCAGATTCCCTTACGGTAATTCCTTTACTTACTGAAGTTCCTCAGGAATCCACCATAATCCGTCATTATTTTCTTCCATGTACTTTTTAAATTCGTCTGAGTGATATGCATCCACGATTGCTTTTGCCCAGTCAGCATCTTTGTTCTCTTCTTTTACAACGACCTGAAGAACCAGGTAATCCTGAATGTCTTCATTTGCCAGTGCTGTAGAAGCATCAATCCCTGCATTGTATACAACACTTCCTGTGATTGCTACATAATCAAAATCAGCCATCGTTGCCGGAATCGTCATACTGTTCATCTCTGTAAACTGGATGTTGTAAGGATTTTCTACAATATCTTCCTGCGTAACTGTGGACGGATCTGCATTCTCATCAATCTTGATCCAGCCAATCTTCTGAAGCATCAGATAGCAGCGTGCTGTATTAGACGCATCATTTGGAACTGCTACTTTCGCACCATCTTTAATATCATCCAGGGAATCATATTTATCTGAATATACACCAGCCGGTACAGTCGGGATCGGGCTGATTGCTACAAGATCACCGTCATAGCTCTTATTGAAATTATCCATATAAGCTGTATGCTGCTCTACGTTGACATCTACTTCTCCATCATTCAGGGCGATATCTGCTGTCTGAAGATCTGACAGATCCACACCTTTCACTGTATAGCCTTTTTCTTCCAGGATCGGAACGATCGCATCTTCAAAAAGCTCTGTATATGGTCCCTGGGATTTTCCATAGACGATTTCCTTTTTCTCTGATGTATCCGCGTCACTTTTCTTCGTATCTCCTGAACCTGAATTTCCGCATGCTGCCAGGCTGAGTGCTGTTGTCGCTACTAATAATCCTGCAATAATTTTCTTGATTTTCATAATATAATTTTCCTCGTTCTTTCTTAATCAATTATCTATGTTGTCTGAGTTTTCTTGAGATTGTATTTCCTGCAAGCTGAAGGATCTGTACAAATACAACCAGTACAACTACAGTAAAGATCATCAATGGTGTATTCATCCTCTGATATCCATAAGTCAGTGCCAGGTCTCCGACACCTCCTCCTCCAACATAACCTGCCATCGCAGATGCACCAAGCAGTCCGATCGTTCCGGTTGTCAGTGCAAGGACGATTGATCCTAATGTCTCAGGAAGAAGGAAATAGCGGATTACCTGCCAGGTCGATGCTCCCATTGCCTCAGCAGCTTCCAGGATTCCCGGATTGACCTCCAGGAGACTGTTCTCCATCAGTCGTGCCAGATAAGGACTGATATAAACGACCAGTGGTACAAGTGCCGCCGTACTTCCGATCGTTGTTCCAACGATTGCACGGGTAATCGGCATGATCGCCACAAGCAGAATAACAAACGGAATACTTCGTACAATATTAATGTAGATACTCACAATATTATAAAGGATCAGATTCTCTGCAAGACCGCCTTTTTTACAAAGCACCAGGATCAGTGCCAGCACGATTCCGATCACAGTTCCGATGATCAGTGCCAAAGCGACCATATACAGGGTCTGTCCTCCGCTGGTTAAAAGCTTCTCCAGCGATACTCCAAAAAACTGCTGTTCCATCAGATTACCTCCACTCTTTCCCGGATTACGCCATTTGCATCAATCTGCTTTTCAGCCTCGCAGATCTTATCTTCCGATCCGATCAACTGCAGAATAAAGACGCACATTACGTTCTCCTGTAATTCCTGTACTGTTGCTCCCAAAATATTGACGACAATTCCTTCTACCTGACAAATATCCGAGATAACCGGCCTTTTTACACTGCTGCCGATAAATTTCAGACGCTCTACCTGGAAATGTTCTTTCTGCTCTTTTACAAGACTGACAATGCTCTCCGGAATCTGATCATTGATGACCGTCTGCACAAACCGCTTTGTGACCAGTGCCTGTGGCTTTCCAAATACATCCAGCACACTGCCTGACTCTACAACTTTTCCATTTTCCATGACTGCCACTTTATTACAGATCATCTGCACAACCTGCATCTGATGCGTGATCAGAAGAATCGTGACTCCCATTTCTTTATTGATCTTTTTTAACAGCTTCAGAATCGACTCGGTTGTCTGTGGATCAAGTGCACTGGTTGCTTCATCACAGAGCAGAATGTCTGGCGTCGTAGTCAACGCTCTTGCAATTCCGACTCTCTGCTTCTGTCCGCCCGATAACTGGCTTACATAAGTATCTTTTTTATCTTCAAGTTCTACGAATCTCAGTACTTCATTTACTTTCTCCTCAATCACATCCTTCGGTGCTTTTTCAAGGATGAGCGGAAGTGCTATATTATGAAAAACGGTTTTGGAATCCAGAAGATTAAACTGCTGGAATACCATTCCGATCTTTCTTCTTAATTTTCTCAGCTCTGCCTTTTTCAGACTTCCAAGATCCTGGTCATGTACCATGACTGTTCCACTGTCCGGGGTCTCCAGTCCGTTCACCAGCCGCAGAAGCGTTGATTTTCCTGCTCCTGAAAATCCGATGATTCCATAAATATCGCCTTTTTCCACATGAATGCTTACATCCTGTAAGGCATGTACCTCTCCGTATTTTCCTGAAAAGGTCTTATTTGTATGCTCTACTTTAATCATATCGTTCACTCCAATTTATCCTGTTCAGATTCGATAGGCGTATGATACACCCTATTAACCTACTATGTCAATAGGTATTATATGGTTTCGTAGATTTTACTATATTTTTTGCAAATTTATTCGATTTATTGTACACTGTTATGATAAATGAGGATATTCTCTGAAAGGAGCTTTACTATGAAATATAAGAATATCGTATTTGACTTTGGAAATGTGATTGGAACTTTTAACGGCAGAGAGATCATTCGCTCTTTTGTTACTGATGAGACTGATGTCGATTATCTCTGCGATCTGATCTATGCACACTGGGCTGAACTGGACAGCGGTGCGATCGATTATCAGGAGTATCGAAATGAAATTTTGCGTACGATTCCCGAAAGGCTTTATGATCCCGTGGATCTTTTCTTCCGTGAATGGCCTGGCTGTGCAAAGCCACTGCCACAGACGCTTGCATTTGTCCGGGAATTGAAAGAGCGGGGAATCCCGGTCTATCTCCTTTCCAATGCACCGACTTACTTTGCAGATTATATGAAGGATCACGAGATCTTGAAGCCTTTCGACGGGATCCTGTTCTCTGCTCCGATCCACATGGCAAAACCGGATCAGGAAATTTACGAATATTTCTTCCGCAAATTTGATCTGAATCCTTCTGAATGCTTCTTTATTGACGATCTTGAAAAAAATATCCAGGGAGCGAAAGATGCCGGTATGGACGGAATCATCTTTACCGGTGATATCCAGGCAGTAAAAGATGCCATTGATTTCTGATAAAAATGTCATGATGCCAGGGTCAAAAGGTCTAAGCCCACATGAGCTTGCTCATAGGTGGGTGAAAGACCTTAGGCCCCCCTGCTCTGCCCTACAGATTTCTCACTTTGAACTCCCGCTGGGCTTCCCGCTTCTGATCTTTCTTTGCGATATCATCACGCTTGTCATACAGTTTCTTACCTTTTGCAAGCCCGATCTCCATTTTCACAAGACTTCCGCTGAAATAGACCTGCAACGGCACTACCGTAATTCCCTGCTCTTTCATTTTGCCGGAAATCTTTAAAATTTCCTTTTTATGGAGAAGTAGCTTTCTCACACGCAGCGGATCCTTATTGAAAATATTTCCCTTTTCATATGGAGAAATATGCATGCCGTAAATATACATCTCGCCATCTTCCACCCGGATAAATGACTCTTTAATACTGCACTTTCCCATACGCAGAGACTTGACTTCCGTTCCGTGAAGTACCAGCCCCACTTCATATTTTTCAAGGATAAAATAATCATGGTATGCCTTTTTATTATTTGCGATCAGCTTTTTTTCTGTCTTTGCCATCTTCGTATTACATCCTCTCTCTGTTCAATCATCTGCCAGTCAGACAAACTCAAAATTAACTGTCCTCTGCAACCGGTCAGCATCTGTCACCCGGACCTGTACTTTCTGTCCTAATTTCCAGGTATTTCCTGTATGCTCGCCAACCATCTCATAAGTTTCTTCTATAAAATTATAATGGTCATCCCTCATATCTGCAACATGGATCAGACCTTCGATCGTATTCGGAAGTTCTACATAAACTCCCCATTTTGTCACACCGGAGATCACGCCCTCATACTCTTCACCAATATGAGCCTGCATATACTCTGCTTTTTTCAATTTGACCACTTCACGCTCGGACTCTTCCGCTGTCCGCTCCCGCTGACTGCACTGAGATGCAACTTCGGTCAGAATCTTTCTGTAATGCTCCATCCGTTCCCCGGTCAGCCTTCCCCGCAGATTTTCCTTGATGATCCGATGGATCTGAAGATCAGGATATCGGCGGATCGGAGAAGTGAAATGCGTATAATATTTCGCTGCCAGTCCAAAATGCCCTGTATTTTCTGTTGTATATTTTGCCTGCTTCATTGACCGCAGGGCAAGCCGGCTGATCAGTGGTTCTTCCGGCGTTCCCTCAACTTTGCACAGAAGCTTTTGGATTTCTTTCGGTCTGACTTCATTTCTTACATGCAGGTTATAACCGAAATTATTGATAAATGTACCTAACTTACGGATTTTTTCTTCGTCAGGCACATCATGTGTTCTGTAGAGAAATGGAATCTCTCTCCAGAAAAATTCCTCTGCAACTGTCTCATTTGCAAGAAGCATAAAATCTTCTATGATCTTTGTTGCATCATTCCGGTCATAAGGCTTGATCTCAACAGGACGTCCCTTTTCATCCAGAATGATTTTTGTCTCAGGAAAATCAAAGTCGATCGAACCTCTCTTTGCACGCCTTTCCCTGATAATATCAGACAATTCTTTCATCCGCAGGATCATCGGGACAAACTCCCGATCCGCTTCCAGTGCCTCGGCATCCCCTGCAAGAACCTTTGCCACTCCGTTATAACTCATTCTTTTATCTACGCAGATTACCGTTTCAGCAATCTGATGATCCACAACTTCGCCCTCCGGTGTCACCGTCATGATACAGGACAGGGTAAGCCGGTTCTCTCCTGCATTCAGAGAGCAGATTCCATTTGACAAAGTCTGTGGCAGCATCGGGATCACCCGGTCAGCAAGATAAACGCTTGTTCCACGTTTCAGTGCCTCCCAGTCCAATGCACTTCTCTCCTGCACATAATTTGTCACATCAGCAATATGAACTCCCAGCCTGTAATTTTCTCCGTCCATCACAACAGAAACCGCATCATCCAGATCTTTTGCATCTTCCCCGTCGATCGTGACCATCTGCCAGTCCCGCAGATCCATTCTTCCTGCCATATCAGCCTCTGATACTTCTTTTCCCACACGAACAGCCTGATTCAGCACTTTTTCAGGAAATTCTGTAGGGATATCAAAATCTTTCACGATGGAAAGAATATCTGTACCGGGATCATTCACATGACCCAGGATCTCAATGATCTTTCCTTCCGGTTTCATATGCTCCCCGCCATAGGATGTCAGTTCCACAACTACCTTATGTCCGGTCATTGCATGGAGTTCTTTTCCTGCAGGGATATAAATATCTTTCAGGAATCTCTGATTATCCGGACGCACAAATCCAAAACTTTTGCTCTTCTCATACAATCCGACCACTTTAGTCACCTGATGAGAAATAATTCCGACAATCTTTCCCTCCTGCCGTCTGCCGCTTGGACTACCTGTAATAATACACTCCACTTCATCCCCCTGGAATGCACCATTTACATTTTCCGCAGGAATAAAGATATCTTCTTCCTGTCCTTCTACCATAACAAATCCAAATCCACGGATGTTCGCTTGGAATGTTCCCATGATTCTTTTCGCCTGACCCTTGCTGTACTTTCCACGCTTGGAAAGAGAAATTTTGCCTTCCTCTACCAGACTGTCCAGCACTTCCTGCAGCTCTTTCCTCTGCTCCTTCGTGATCTGAAGAACCATGGCGATCTCTTTTATTTTCATCGGTACATAAAAATCATCACAGATAAAATCATAAATGACCTTTTTACGCTTTTCAAATGTCTGATCCATATCTTTCCTTTCTCTGCTCTTTCTTTTCTGTTCCTTCTCTTTGCTTTTACTCCTGCATTCTTTCCCTGCGTTCCTTCTCTTCAATTTCTGATTTCCCGCTCTCGCTCTGCCTATTGTGACTCCGGCAGTTCTTTCCACTTCTCATTCGGAATACCGGGCAGAAAAAGATAAGGCATTCTATAACTCACCGTATAGAATGCCTTATCTGGAATCATCTTATGTCATTAATTAAAAACCTTCAGGTTCAGTACTACTGAAAGTACGAGGAACAGGATCGCAAGAAACTTTGTAGACTTAACAAGTGCACCTTCCATAGAACGTCCCTTGTTCTGTCCCCAATATGAATCTGCTACACCACCGATCGTTCCAAGACCTGCAGACTTACCTTCCTGTAAAAGAATGATCGCTGATAATGCGATACAGTCTATAACAAAGACAATGTATAATACAATCTTTAAAATGTCCATTTCACACCTCCCACGGATAAACAATACATATTGTACCACAGGCTTGCCTCATTTGCAAGAGCAATCTATAAAATTGTACTTATGAAAGTACATGATGTCTGCAGTTTCTCTGACATACTTTTGCATCAAAAATGGCAGACAGCTTTACAGTTGTATCTGCATTACCGTCTGCCATTCTCCTGACCGGTCAACCCGTCAGATTAAAGTCCAAAAATCCAATTACTCTTTTTCTGCTGCGTATACATCTACCAGCTTCTTCAGGTAATCATATCTTTCCATGGCTTCCTGCTCATTCAGTGCAAAGAGTCTGTCAGCCTTCGCCGGATTTGCTCTCTTGAGTGCATTGTAACGAACCTCACCATTCAGGAAGTCCTGATATCCTTCTGACTTCGGTGCCTTGCTGTCAAGTGAGAACTTATTGCCCTCTGCTGCCGGATTGAAACGGAAGTTATTCCAGTATCCGCACTCTACTGCAAGCTGCTCCTCTGTCTGAGCCTTGCTCATACCTTTCTTGATACCATGGTTGATACATGGTGCATAAGCAATGATCAGGGATGGTCCCGGATAAGCCTCAGCCTCAGCGATTGCTTTAACGGTCTGGTTGAAGTCAGCACCCATTGCGATCTGAGCTACATAGACATATCCATATGTCATAGCCATTCCTGCAAGGTCTTTCTTCTTTGTCTCTTTTCCACCTGCTGCGAACTGTGCTGTAGCACCGGTCTTTGTAGCCTTGGAGGACTGTCCACCTGTATTAGAATAAACCTCTGTATCAAATACCATGATATTGATATCCTTCTTGCTTGCAAGCACATGGTCAACACCGCCGTATCCGATATCGTAAGCCCATCCGTCTCCTCCGAAGATCCACTGGGACTTCTTAGCCAGGAAATCTTTGTTCTTCAGAACATCTGCCTTATCCTC
>ERZ824600.2706-NODE-2706-length-18203-cov-13.017798_pt1 | contig 18203 bp, 16 predicted proteins | sample MGYA00519933_ERZ824600 | MGnify/ENA primary metagenome ERZ824600 (study PRJEB31778, sample SAMEA3449178) | human gut metagenome | biome: human gut; feature: human-associated habitat; material: faeces | place: United Kingdom | collected 2010/2012 ... | reverse complement strand
TACAACGACAGCGGTATTAGCAGCAAGCGTGAATTGCAGCTTTCTGTGAAATGGAAAACCTCCAGCGAAGGGTATATTCCGATTATTGAAAGCCAGTCTAGGGATGTGGTTTGTGATAAAGGGGAAAATATCGAATTATTTGTAAAGGTTAAGCCAAATCAGAACGGAGGAACAGTATCTTACCAGTGGTATTTGATGCATAGCTATTCTAAACCTGATGAGGTGTGGGAATCAGCAAAACTTGATGGACAAACAAATGCTACGATAAAACTCATAACGAATGAGGCCGAAGATAGACTATGGTACTGTTGCAAAATTACAAATAAGACAAGTGATGGTGGAGAATATAGTACATATAGTGACCTCATTCACGTTGAAGTAAGGCTAAATTATGTCAATCAACCTATTATTCAATATCAACCCGGAACTATTGTCCTAAAAAACCATGCGGAATTTGAGGAGGGAACATATAAGACAGAGTATTACGCTGGAGAGCAGTGTGACCCGATTTACACAAGACTTAAAGCAGCCGAGAGGGGATCCACATATAGTTTTTCGTGGTTTTATAATACACAGAATTCAACATTGGGTGGAAGAGAAATACCATCTGTATTTTACAAAAGTTCCAATGGATGTTATGGATATAGACTTAATAAGTCCTTTGAGGAAGGTACATATTATATTTACTGTGTAGTTAGGGCCACAGACGATAAAAATGAGGAAAATTATGCAGAGACGGTAAGCGATACCTGTAAACTGGTATTTCACTCCTTAAACGCTTCGGATTTCGAAGGCAAAGGTATAGAAACCAGCCCGTACTTGCTGAAAACTCAAGAGGATTTGCGCCTACTGCAGAAACGTGTTAATGAAGAAGGGGCCTCCTATGCAGGGGCATATTTTGCATTTGCCAATGACATAACGCTTCCTGACAATTGGACACCAATTGGTTGTACAAAGGATGGCTCAATGGATATTCAAAAGGGCCTGAACCTAAATGCATTTTCTGGCATAATTGATGGAAAGAATCACCTTTTGACCGTCCCAAGCGGCAGCCTTCCCCTATTGGGCTATGTGAATGGTGCCACAGTTCGCAATCTGAATATCTATGGAACTCAGATTGCGGGTGCCGGTTTGGTAAACAATTATACTGGACCGGATTTGAGCGGAAATGCGGTTACAATCGAAAATGTCCGGTTGAAGAGTGGAACGCAGACACTAAACTCGGGCCTTGTGCGGTCTGTCTTTGGTGGAAACACTTACGCCAGTGCCAGTGCTGGATTTACGGTGACTATTCGCAATTGTGTTGCAGAAGATGGCGTAACCATTGGTTATACTGGAAAGGAAAGTAAAATTGGCACCTTTGCGGACAGGATCAACGGTACGATTGAGAATTGTACAAGCAACGCGACAGTAAAAGGAAAGAACTATGTCGGTGGCCTGATTGGCACCATGGACAACGCCATGGGCAAGTGCATTATCAGAAATTCCGAATTCCATGGTACAGTAATATCCAGCGGTTCTTTTGCAGGCGGAATTATCGGCGGTGGTTATTCCAACGACAACAGCGCACCGAACGGCGGACGACCCAGTGTTATTGGGTGCAAAGTTGATGGAACAGTGAATGGCAACCGTTGCGTTGGCGGCATCACTGGTGGTGACCAGTACGTGGCGCAGACGCGTAATAATGCAACGCATTCTATAACGGGAAATACCTTTACAGGCACCATTAGCGGTAGTGAATACATCGGTGGCATTATCGGCTATTACAATAGCTTGAATAAGTATGATAATGTTGCAGGTAACTTCTATTCCGGTGCTGATTTGGGTATCGGATATGTAAAATATATCGATACCGGCTATGAAAATCCCAAGCTAATGAACGGCACCATCGCATTTAATACTGGAAAAACGACCACCGGTCTACCCGATATCGAGTGGAACACGTGGAAAGCGGGCTTAAACCGTACAGATGATCCTCTTGGTGTCAATGCGGATGCTCTTGCAAGTAAAATCGGCGGCGAAGTAAAGCCCGTCTGTACAGAACTGAACGTCAGCGGCACTTACAAGACCCAGTATACGGTTGGCGATGAATTGAATCTGACTGGTATTAAACTGACGGCAAAATGGTCAGATGGTTCAACAAGTAAAGTTGATTTGAAGGATGTAACAGTAGAAGGCTATGACAAAAATAATGCAGATAAGCAGACCATTACATTAAGCTATGGCGCAGCAAAAGCCTATATTACTGTTACAGTTGCTCCCAAATCGACGAAGATTATGGTTTCTGTTTCTATTTTGGGCGATTCCAAACACGGTACAACCAGTACGCTCCATGGTTTAGCGAGAGGCGGTTTGACCAGTTGGGTAAATGTTAGCGGTGTGGAGGCGGATACCTCCGAAACCGTCTGGGATGTCCTCCAGCGTGTGGGCCAGAAGCATGGTATCACCTTCAACGCAGGCAGCGATAATGCCTACGGAACTGTTTACATCAAGGCTGTCAACGATCTGGGTGAGTTCGACAACGGCAAGAACTCCGGGTGGATGTACACTGTCAATGGAACGCACCCTGACCGTGGCGTTGCAGCAAGGTTTGTACAGAATGGAGACAAAATTGTTCTGCACTACACGGACGATTATACCTATGAAGAAGGTGGAGACAATTACAACAAGCCCGCAGAGGACACCGGCACCGCCCAGAAAGTCATCGACCTGATCAACAAGATCGGCACCGTGACCTACACGGACGCTTGCAAGCAGAGAATCGACGCGGCCCGGAGTGCCTATGACGCGCTGACTGCTGCCGAAAAGAACAAGGTTGGTACCAACAATCTCGCTACCCTGACTAAGGCGGAGGCCGAGTACAAGCGGCTGATGCAGGCGGGGGCAACGGATGTGGACAACCTGATCAGCAAAATCGGCACCGTCACCGCAAACAGCGGCCCGGCCATCAGCAATGCCTGGAATGCCTACAACGCCCTGACGGCGGAACAGAAAGCACTGGTGAAGAAATTCAATACTCTGCAGGAGGCGACCCAGAAATGGAATCAGCTGAAGGCGGACGAAGTGGTCAAGCTCATCGACAAGATTGAGGAGCCTGTCACCGAAAAGAGCAAGGCCAGCATCGAGGCGGCCCGGAAAGCCTTCGACGGCCTGACCGATGCCCAGAAGCGTCTGGTCACCAACACCAAGAAGCTGACGGACGCGGAAAAGGCATACGCCCAGCTGACGGCTACCCCCGAGGACAAGGAAAAGGCCCAGAAGGTCATTGACCTTATCAAGAAGCTGACCAATGTCACCCTGGATTCCGAAAAGGACATTCAGGCAGCCCGGAAAGCCTATGACGCATTGACCGACCTGCAAAAGCCGCTGGTGGACAACTACGATGTATTGACCACCGCGGAAACCAAGCTGGCGATGCTGAAAGCCATGGGCAAGGTAAGTGACCCCTACATTTCCACCGGCGACTACATGGAGAAGCTGGGCACTCCCGGCATCGGCGCTGTAGGCGGCGAATGGATGGTCATCGGCCTGGCCCGGTCCGGACGGACGGTTCCTGGCGTGGAGGACTACTACCAGAAGGCTGTGGAGTATGTGCAGAGCAGCATTGACCCCGAAACCGGACGGCTGCACAAGGCCAAGTCCACGGATAATTCCCGGATGATCCTGGCGCTGACGGCACTAGGCCGCGATGTGACCAACGTTGGCGGCCATAACCTGCTGGCTGGCCTCAGCGACCTGGAGTACGTCAAGTACCAGGGCAACAATGGTCCTATCTGGGCACTGCTGGCACTGGATTCCGGCAACTACCCCGTGCCCTCCGGCGGCATCGTCACCCGTCAGGCGCTGATTGATGAAATTCTGCGTGTGCAGACCTCCGACGGCGGCTGGACTGTCTCCGGCGACAAGGCCGATTCCGACATGACCGGCATGGCGCTGACCGCTCTGGCTCCCTATTACACGAAGGATCTGAAGGTGCAGGAGGCCATCGACAAGGCCATCGCGCGGCTCTCTGAGATGCAGGACGAGGACGGCGGCTACTCCACCTCCTACGACGGCACGACGAAGATCGCCACCAGCGAATCCATTTCTCAGGTCGTTACCGCGCTGTCCGCTCTGGGCATCAACGCGGATACCGACCCCCGGTTTGTCAAGAATGGGAACTCTGTCATTGACGCGCTGCTGCGCTACTATGTAAAGGGCGGCGGCTTCAAGCACGTCATGGACGGCGAAATCGACGGCATGGGCACCGAACAGGCGTACTACGCACTGACCGCCTACTACCGCTTCCTCATCGGCAAGACGAACCTGTATGACATGACCGACATCATCAACATGGGCGGCGACCCGGTAGAACTCACTACCGAGCCCACCGTGCCCGCCACCACCGAGCCTGCCCAGGTGGAGCAGACCAAGGCCAGCTATCCCTGGTGGATTCTGGTAATCTGCATCTTCGGCGGCTGCGGCTGGGGTGTCGCAATCATGCTCATCATTCCCAAGCTCAAAAAGAAGACGGACTAAATGAACCAAGCTGAGGGTGGGGCAACCCACCCCCAGCCAGCAAGGAGCGCTGCATTTGAGAAAAAGAAATATCCTGTGCCTACTGCTGGCAGCAGCCCTGCTCATTCAGCCCATCTCCCTGAGAACCTGGGCCGATGAAGCGACACAGCAAGAAGAAACCATTGCCGAGGAATCTACCGAGGCGGAAGAAACAGAAGAAATCATCGAGGAGCCGGAAGAAACCCAGGAGCCTGCCGAGGAATCCGAACCGGAGGAAACCATGCCGGAGGAGACAGAAGACTGGCAGGAGCCGGAGGAGGACTACGAGGAAGACTACGAAGAAGTCTATGAGGATGGCCCCTTCTTCCCGGACTACACATTGGAGGAGTACGGCGACGTACTCTACGGCTCCGGCACCATCAAAACAAACGGGTGCAGCGTCTGCTGCATGGCGGTAGCCGCTACCTACCTGACGGGACACCAGTATTACCCCGACGAGCTGGCCCGCTGGTTTGGCAGCAAGGCGGAAAACAACGTGGACCGGCTGCGCTATATGGCAAACGCCCTGCACCTGTCCATGACGGAAGCGGAGAACTACAACTTTGTAAAAGAGGCGCTGTGGGAGGGAAAAATCGTCATCCAGCTGATGAACAGCAAGTCCCTGTTTACCAAGTCCCAGCATTTTATCCTGCTGAAGGGCTTCAATTCTGACGGGAAAATCATGGTATACGACCCCTCCAATTCCAACCGGAGCAGCTGGTATCTGGCAGATAAGTTTGAAAACGGGTTTACCATCGACGAAATCTGCTGGGGCTACGACGGAGCCTTTATCCTGGACCCTGCGGCCATGCCGGAAAATCCCTTTATCTACGAGGAGCCTGTCCGGGAGTATGTGGAGCCCCGGTATGAGGGCCTGAAGCTGACCGACGAGGAAACCACGCTTTTGGCAAGGCTGATCTATGTGGAAGCTAGAGGCGAATGCGAAGACGGGCAGCAGGCCATCGCGGAGGTCGTTCTCAACCGAATTACCTCCGGCCTGTTTGGAACCTCCCTGACGAATCTCATCAACGATGAAAGCCAGTTCGTGCCCAGGAAGCTTCTAAAAGAGGCCAAGCCGGGTCAGGCCCAGTACGAAGCCATTGACCGCGCCCTCTACGGCCCCTATGTACTGCCGAAGGAGGTCATGTTCTACGGCAGGGTGCGGACAACAGACAGAGTATGGGGCAATATCGGTGCCCATATCTTCTGCTATCCCAACGGCTATTTGGCCACAGAACAAAATTAACCCAACGAAAGCCGGACCGTCCGACGCTGTCCCCAGCACGGATGTCCGGCTTTTCAGAAAATGAGGCGGACTATGAAAAAGAGGAAAACAGCGAACCTGATTATGGTTCTCATCATTGCGGTCATTGCCATTGCCGGTGTGACTGCGGCGTTTCTGCTGAAAACCAACACCGGCAGCGGCCTGGGCAGCCAGTACAAAATTACAAAGCTCAAAGACAATACCCTGATAGAAGAAGGTCAAACGGACACTTGTACCATTACCATCGTCTGCGATACCATCCTGAACAATACCGATAACCTGAACGAGGAAAAGGCCCCCTTCGTGCCCAAGAACGGCACCATTCTCCCCAAGACCACGGTGAGCTTTGCCCAGGGAGACACGGTATTTGAAGTCCTGAAAAAGGTCTGCGATGCCACGAACCTGCAAATTGAATACAGCTACACGCCTCTGTACGAAAGCTACTATATCGAGGGCATCAACCATCTGTATGAGTTTGACGTGGGCCCGGAATCTGGCTGGATGTACAAGGTCAACGAGTGGTTCCCAAACTACGGTTGTTCGGCCTACACCTTAAAGAATGGGGATGATATCGTCTGGTGCTACACCTGCAACGGCCTGGGAGCAGACGTGGGTGAAGTCTGGATGGGCGACGACAATGGGTAACGATGCGTTTTCAAACTGCCATCCGGCGGTGAATTTTACGTTTTTTGTCGGGGCCATCGGCTGCGCCGTGGTCATCCAGCACCCGGCCTATCTGGCGATGGGCATTCTAAGCGGTATAACCTATTATCTGCTGCTCCACGGACGAAAGGGAATCCAAAATATTCTGGCCATGCTGCCCATTTTCCTGATTTTGACCTTTGCCAATCCTCTGTTCAACCAGTATGGCCAGCGGGTGCTGTTTCGGTATTTTGGCAGACCCTACACCCTGGAAGCCCTGCTCTACGGTCTGGCCATTGGCGGGATTTTCCTGGAAATGCTGCTGTGGTTCGGGTGCTACAATGCTGTTCTCACCAGCGATAAGTTTACGGCGCTGTTCGGGAATCTCATTCCCTCCCTGTCGCTGCTTCTCGTGATGGTTCTGCGGCTGATTCCCAACTTTTTGCGGAAAGCGACTCAAATCGCCGGAGCCAGAAAGTCCATCGGCAAAGGGGCAGCGGAGGGTGATACCAATAAAGAAAAGCTGGAGAACGGAATGTCCATTCTGGGGACACTGACCTCCTGGGTCTTGGAGGGCAGCGTGGTTACGGCGGATTCTATGCGCTCCCGGGGCTACGGCACCGCCAAACGCACCAGCTTTATGATCTACCGCATGACCGGCCTGGATTGGGGCCTGCTGGCGGCGATGGCAGCCCTTTTTGGCATTGCTGTATTTATCGGAGACAAAAGCGCGGCCTTTACACCTATTCTGTCCATTGCACCCATTGGCGGGTGGAATCTCCTGGGGCTTCTGGCCTATGGAATGTTCCTCTTACTGCCCACCGCATTACACATAAAGGAGGCCATTCAATGGCACATTTCGAGATCAAGGATTTGACATTTTCCTATGCCTCTGCCAAAGGAAAGCACAGTCTGGAAAACGTCAGTCTTTCCATTGAGCAAGGGGAGTTTCTAGTCCTCTGCGGCAAGTCCGGCAGCGGCAAGAGTACCCTTCTGCGGCAGCTGAAAACCGTCCTGACCCCCAACGGCAAACGAACCGGGGAGGTCCTTTTCCATGGTGTTCCTTTGAAGCAGGTTTCTGACCGGGACCAGTCCGGCAAAATCGGCTTCGTCATGCAGAATCCGGATGACCAGATCGTCACGGATAAGGTCTGGCACGAGCTGGCCTTCGGGCTGGAAAGCCTGGGCTGCGACCAGAAGGAAATGCGGGGCCGGGTGGCGGAAATGGCTTGCTATTTTGGCATTCAGGATTGGTTCCACCGGGATGTGGCGACCCTTTCCGGCGGGCAGAAGCAGCTATTAAATCTGGCCTCCATCATGGCCATGCAGCCAGAGGTGCTGATCCTGGACGAGCCAACAAGCCAGTTAGACCCTATCGCTGCCTCTGATTTTCTGAACACTGTCCGAAAAATTAACACGGAACTGGGTACTACCGTCATTATCACTGAACACCGCCTGGAAGACATTTTCCCCTATGCGGACCGGGCAGTGGTTATGGAAAAAGGCCGTGTCATAGCCGATGATACTCCCGGAAAGGTCGGCCAGCTTCTTTTTGAGCAGGAAAACCCCATGTTTGCCGCCATGCCTACCCCTGTTCGGGTATACTATGGGGCTGGCGGCACCGGCGAAAGCCCGCTGACGGTTCGCCAGGGCCGCAGCTGGCTCAGTCGCAGATTTCCCAATAGGCCGGAAAAAGATGCCATTGCCGCCCCACCCCTGCCGGAGGAAGTGAAAGACCCGGCACTGGTGCTGAAGGAACTATGGTTTCGCTATGAAAAGGACAGCCCGGATATTCTCCGAGGAGTCAGTGCGGAGATTCCTTCCGGTAGCTTATATGCCATTCTAGGCGGCAACGGTGCGGGCAAGTCCACAACGCTGAAAGCCATCTCCGGCATTTGCCGCCCCTACCGGGGCAAGGTCACGCTATTTGGCAAGCCGGTGGAAAAGTACAAGTCTTCAGAGCTGTTCCATGGCTGCCTTGCCATGCTGCCCCAGGACCCCAAGAGCCTGTTTGTCAAAAAGACCGTCCGGGAAGACCTGGCGGAAATGACCAAGGACAAGCAGGAAATTGACCGGATCGCTGCCCTTTGCCAGGTGACGGGGCTTCTGGACAGCCACCCCTACGACCTGTCCGGCGGCGAACAGCAGCGGGCGGCCCTGGCCAAGGTGCTGCTGACCAACCCCAGACTTCTGCTGCTGGACGAGCCTACCAAAGGTATCGACAGCTTCTTTAAGGAAACCTTTGCGGAAATCTTGGCGGATTTGAAGAAACAGGGCATCACCATTGTCATGGTTTCTCACGATGTGGAGTTCTGCGCCCGATATGCGGATATTGTCAGCATGTTCTTTGACGGACAAGTTCTGACCACGGACACGCCCAGACGGTTCTTTGGAGCCAACAGCTTCTATACCACGGCAGCCCACCGGATGAGCCGCCATGTGTTTGAGGGAGCCGTTACGGCGGAAGACGTGATTTGTCTCTACAAAGAAAACAAGGAGGCAGCAAAATGAAAAAATCCCACATTGCCACACTCCTGATTTTCCTGCTGATTATTCCGGCAACCCTGTTCTTTGGGCTTCGGCTGACTGGCAGAGCCTACTATCTTACCAGCACCCTGGTAATCATCGAGATCATCATCCCGTTCCTGCTGGCCTTTGAAAGCCGCAAGCCCCAGGCCCGGGAGCTGGTGGTCATTGCGGTGCTGTCCGCCTTGGCGGTGGCGGCCCGTGTGGTGATCCCCATCCCCAATTTCAAGGCCATCTTCGCCATTATCATGCTGTCCGGCATTGCCTTCGGCCCGGAGGCGGGCTTCCTGGTGGGAGCCGTGTCTGCCTTCGCCAGCAACTTTTTCTATGGTCAGGGAGCTTATACACCTTGGCAGATGTTCGCATACGGTGCGGGCGGTATGCTGGCGGGCTTCCTGTTTGCAAAAGGCCGGCTGCCGCAAAAGCGCTGGGTAATGGCTATCTTTGGCTTTTTAGCCTGTGTTCTGTTTGTAGGCCCGCTGCTGGATACCTGCACGGTGTTTTTGACTCTGCCCATTATCAACGCACAGACTGCCTGGCCCTTGTACGTTTCCGGCTTCCTGGTCAATATCAGCCAGGGCATCTGCACGGCTTTGACCATGGTGCTGTTCGGCCCGGCGCTGCTGGAAAAACTTGACCGGGTGAAGCTGCAATATGGCATGACGGAGGACGAAGATGGGGTTTGAAGCCTGCCATCCGGCGGTGAATTTCATCTTCTTTGCCGCCGTACTCTATGGCTCTGCCACCTTTCGGCACCCTGTGTTCCTGGCAATCGCCTATCTCTGCGCCTTTGCCTACAGTGTCAAGCGCCGGGGAAAGCGGGCCGCCATTTTTAATCTCTGCCTGCTGCCGCTGGTGGCAGCCTTTGCCCTGTACTACAGTTCCTACCATCATTTTGGTGTCACCGTCCTGAGAAAAAACTTTGTAGATAACAACATGACCCTGGAAAGTTTGGTGTACGGCGCGGTTCTCGGCCTGCGGTTTGCTTGCGTTTGTATGTGGCTGGAATCTATGTTCCAGGTGGTGTCCTCGGACAAGGTGGTGTACCTGTTCGGGAAAATCAGCCCGTTGCTGTCCCTGTTTTTGACCATCTTGCTGCGCCTGATTCCCAGAATCGGTCTGGAGGCAAGGCGCATCAACCTGGCGCAAAAAGGCATTGGCAAAGGCAGCAACCAGGGAACTATTTTTCAGCGGTTTGTCAACTGCCTGCGCATTTTTTCCATGCTCATTACCTGGATGATTTCAGCCCTGGGCCTGGAATCCGACTCCATGCGCTCCCGTGGCGGCCTGCTCCGGGGCCGGACGGCTTTCTCTATTTACCGCTTTGATAACCGGGACCGTGCCTTTGTGATTGGACTGTTTGCCTGCATCACCCTGACAATCATGGGGGTTATTCTGGGGGCAAGCAAAATGTGGTACAATCCTAGGATCATCTGGCGGCCCTTGAATGGAATTGGTATCATAACAGCCATTGGATATCTGGCACTATGCTTCATGCCTATGGGATTAGAGATTTGGACGGAGTACTGGTTCAATAAAGCAAGGAAGCTGACATAAACTATGAGTAAAAGGTTGAAAACAATCGGATAATTTGATACAATGTTTTTACAAAAAATCACAGCACGGGGTGATAAAATGGGAAAGAGGAAAGAGAAAGCGGCAGAGGAGAAAAGATCAATCTTGGAAGTGAGGACAAAGCGGAATATAATGCTTATGCTAAAGCTTGCCAAGGAAGAAGCTAGCAAGTTAAATACAGCCTTCACACTGGTTTCACTAATTGGCCCGATAACGATTTCTTTGCTGAGCGTTTCGAAAAGAGCGCAGAAGAAGTTCTTGGAGAAGATGTAAGGAAGGTCTCCAAAACAGAACTCGCAGCCACTCTGACCTACGGAGACCAAAACGACAAGGATAACAATATCTACTACCGTATCCTGAAAACCACATTTTACGAAGGAGGCCCGGAAGAAATCACCGGATTACATACAGAAGCCCTGGGAGTGCTTTTCCCGGTTGACAGTATGGACAGCTGTGAGGAAATGATGATTCAGGACTGGCCGGGCGCTCTTTACAAGAAAGATGACACGGCATTTCTCTGTTGGACTTATTCTCCGGAAGTCACTTATGTTCTGGAATACACTCCAAGCAAACTTGATGATTCCGAAATCATCAAAATGGCTGAAAGTGCAGAACCTGTAAAATAAAAAGCCACAGTCTACACTTCAAATCGGAGCGTGACTGTGACTTTTTTTATTTATGCACGGGAATGATTTTTCTATTATTCCTTCTTGGAAAAATGTGATTTTATCACGGAGAGTACCCCCGAAACAGGTTATAATACGAGTACAAAAACACAAGGAGGTACTCTTATGAGACTGAAAGATAAAGTTGCAATTATCACCGGAGGCAGCCGTGGCATTGGTTACGCTACCGCAGACAAATTTTTGAAGGAAGGTGCTACGGTAATCCTGACCGCAAGCTCGCAAGGTTCTGCTGATAAAGCGGTTGCGCAGCTGAAAGAAAAATACCCTGATGCAACAGTTGCGGGAATCAGTCCTAACCTGTCCAATTTGGAATTTGTCCGCAATGCTTTCCGAGAAGCTGCCTCAAAATACGGTTGCGTTGATATTCTGGTGAACAATGCCGGTGTATCCGAAAGCACTCCCTTTACCGAGTATACGGAGGAAACCTTTGACAAGGTTATGGATCTGAATGTAAAAGGCGTGTTCAATGCTACAAGAGCCGCCAGTGAGTGCATGATTGCAAAAGGTCACGGTGTTATTCTCTCCACTTCTTCAATGGTTAGCATTTACGGCCAGCCCAGTGGCTTTGCATATCCGGCATCCAAATTTGCTGTCAATGGCCTGACAGTTTCCCTTGCCCGGGAATTGGGTCCGAAGGGTATTCGAGTGAATGCAGTCGCTCCCGGTATTACCCTGACCGATATGATGAAGGCTGTTCCCAAGGAAGTAATTGATCCGCTCATCAAACAGATCCCCCTGCGCCGCCTGGGTCAGCCGGAGGATATTGCCAATGCATTTGTGTTCCTGGCATCTGACGAAGCATCCTATATCACAGGTGTTGTACTCAGCGTAGACGGCATGGCAAGAACATAAAAATCGGAAACAGGGCAGCTGGAAACGGCTGCCCTATCTTCAAAATATGGAGGTCTATACATGAAAAGATTTATTCCCATTTTAATGATGCTTCTACTTTTAACAGGTTGTGGAGCCCAGTCATCTGAAACTACCTATCGACAGATTTCCATGGAGGAAGCTGTCACGATGATGGAGGAGGAAACCGAATACATCATCCTCGATGTACGGACTGCTGAGGAATATAGTGAAAAGCATATTCCAGGTGCGATTAATATTGCCAACGAATCCATCGGCACAGAGGACATTCCGGAGCTGCCGGATAAAGATCAGTTGATTCTGGTATACTGCCGCAGCGGTAATCGGAGTAAGCAGGCCTCTGAAAAGCTGGTAAAACTGGGCTACACCAATATCGTTGAAATCGGCGGTATTAATAGTTGGTCCGGTGAAACCGTCGCCGGCGATAAGTGACAAAATCACGGAAAAAGCAACGACTACTGGATATACTAAAGCCATAAAAAAACAGGAGGACTTAAATATGTCTGCTATCAATGTAAATAAAAACAATTTCAATCAAGAGGTTTTGAACTCGGACAAGCCCGTCCTGATGGATTTTTGGGCTCCCTGGTGTGGTCCTTGCCGCATGGTAGTTCCTCTGGTAGAGGAAATTGCCGAGGAGCGCTCCGATATCAAGGTTGTTAAAATTAATGTGGATGAGGAACAGGAACTGGCTATGCAGTTTGGTGTGATGAGCATTCCCACTCTGGTGGTTATGAAGAACGGCAAAGTCGTAAATCAGGCCACCGGTGCCAGACCTAAGGCTCAGATTCTCGCCATGCTGTAAGGAGGTGCAAAAATGGGATTTTTTGATTTCCTGAAAGGCCCTGACATCAATCAGGGTGTCAAAGAATATAGCGTTACGGATGGCGCAGTCCTGCTGGATGTTCGTACCCCTGACGAATACCGGCAGGGGCATATCCCCGGCAGTAAAAATATTCCTTTGCAGTCCATTAACAAAGTGACTGGCGTGATTGATAATAAAGCTACCCCCATTTTTGTTCATTGTCTCAGCGGTGCAAGAAGCCGTCAGGCAGCTGCTATTTTGCAGCAGATGGGTTATAGCAATGTGAAAAACATAGGCGGAATTTCCACTTATGCAGGAAAGGTGGAACGCTAATATGAAAGTTGTTATTGTAGGTGGTGTGGCTGGCGGTGCTACCGCTGCCGCCCGTATTCGCAGACTAAATGAGCAGGCAGAAATCGTAGTTTTTGAGCGCTCGGGATATATCTCCTATGCCAACTGTGGTCTGCCATACTATATCGGTGATGCCATTACCGATCCGGAAGAGCTGACCTTGCAGACCCCGGAGAGCTTCTTCTCCCGTTTCCGTATCATGATGAAAGTGTTGCATGAAGTGACCGCCATCTATCCCGATAGAAAAACGGTTTCTGTAAGAAATTTGAAAACTGGCGAGGAATTTGAAGAAGGCTATGACAAACTGATCCTCTCTCCCGGTGCAAAGCCCACCCAGCCGAAGCTGTCCGGTATGGAGGCGGACAAGTTGTTCACTCTGCGTACCGTGGAAGATACCTTCAAAATCAAAGCGTATATCAACAATAATCATCCGAAATCCGCTGTAATTGCCGGTGGTGGTTTCATCGGCTTGGAACTTGCAGAAAATCTTCGTGAGCTTGGCATGGATGTGACCATTGTGCAAAGCCAAAAGCAGCTTATGATGCCATTTGATTCGGATATGGCAGCATTCATTCACGCAGAAGTCCGAAAGCATGGCATTCACCTGGCATTGGGGCATAAGGTGGAAGGCTTCATCGAAAAAGACGGTGGCGTGAATGTCCTGCTCTCAGATGGCACATCTCTTCACGGAGATATAGCAGTGCTTGCCATCGGTGTAACGCCGGACACCCATCTTGCAAAAGAAGCCGGACTGGAACTTGGTGTCAGGGGCAGCATTGTGGTCAATGACCGTATGGAAACCTCTGTTCCGGATATTTACGCCGCAGGAGATGCTGTTCAGGTCAAGCATTTTGTTACTGATGAAGAAACCCTCATCTCCCTTGCAGGACCGGCGAATAAGCAGGGACGCATCATTGCCGACAATATTTGCGGTGGCGACAGCCGATACATGGGTAGTCAGGGCAGCTCTGTAATCAAGGTGTTCGATTTGACCGCCGCCTCCACCGGTATCAACGAAACCCATGCGAAAAATGCAGGGCTGAATGCAGATTCGGTCATTCTGTCCCCCATGAGCCATGCAGGATATTATCCCGGCGGCAAGGTTATGACTATGAAGGTGGTTTTTGAAAAGGAAACCTACCGTCTGTTGGGCGCACAGATCGTGGGCTACGAGGGCGTAGATAAGCGGATCGACGTATTAGCAACTGCTATCCGTGCAAAAATGACAGCCGTAGAGCTGAAAGACTTAGACCTCGCCTATGCGCCGCCCTATTCCTCGGCAAAAGATCCTGTCAATATGGCTGGATTTATGATCGACAACATTGCAAATGGAACACTGAAACAGTGGCATCTTGCGGATTTGGAAAGTCTGCCGATGGACGGCAGTGTCACGCTTCTTGACGCCAGAACCGTAGGAGAATACCGGCGTGGTCATATCGACGGCTTCTTAAACATTCCGGTGGATGATCTTCGGGAGCGATTGAACGAGCTTGACAGGAGCAAACCTATCTATGTGATCTGCCAAAGCGGACTGCGCAGCTACATTGCCAGCCGCATTTTGGAGGGCAACGGTTTCGCTGCCTACAATTTCTCAGGTGGTTTCCGCTTCTACGATACTGTTATCAATGACCGTGCGCTTGTGGAATCTTCGTTTACTTGTGGTATGGATAAATAAGAATGCCCCACATTTCCTGTATCATTGGAAATGTGGGGTAGGTATTGCTTTGGTGATGTCATCACGGAAGAATATCATGCTTTCTGCTATAATACCAACTGTTAAGGGAACATGGGGAGGGCTATTATGACGGCGATCAAAAAGAAACGAAAGGCATTCGTGGATCAGGAGTATTGCGTTGCTTGCGGATGTTGTGTTAAGGTTTGCCCCCTTGGGGCAATTCAAATCAGGCAAGGTGTGGCTGCACAGGTGAATTTGGAAAAATGCGTTGGGTGCGGCAAGTGTGCAAAGGAATGTCCGGCAAGCGTAATTGTGATTCAGGAGGCAGAGGCATGAGCAAGCAGAAAAAGCGTTGGTATGATTATCTCTGGATCGCATCGCTAACCTACTTAGTACTGGGATTCTTTAATATCCTGTTTGCGTGGCTGGGGTTGATTTGTTTTCTTGTTCCACTGATTATTTCCATAGCCAAAGGAACAAAAGAATATTGTAACCGCTACTGCGGACGGGGACAACTTTTCGGCATCTTGGGTGGACGCTTCGGACTATCACGGAAAAAGGATATTCCCAGGTGGATGAAAAGCAAATGGTTTCGGTACGGTTTCCTGATTCTCTTTTTTGTGATGTTTTTTCAGATGCTCTGGAATACTTATTTGGTTTTTGCAGGAGCGCAGGACTTAAAACAAGTCATAACACTGCTCTGGACATTCAAATTACCTTGGAATTGGGCATATCACGGGACACTGTTCCATCCGGGCGTTGCACAGTTTGCCTTTGGCTTTTACAGCGTGATGCTGACTTCGACCGTGCTTGGACTGATTACGATGGTACTGTATAAGCCACGAAGTTGGTGCGTTTACTGCCCTATGGGTACAATGACGCAGCTTATTTGTAAGGTAAAGGACAAAAAAGACGGATAAGACAATCGCCATCGGTACATACATGCCGGTGGCGATTTCGCAACGATTTCATTATTCGCTCAGTCCCCGGAGCTTTTCTTCGTCTGTGATGGTCACAGTACCACGGGACAGTTTGACCATGCCCTCGCTCTGGAAATACCGCAGCATCCGGGTGATGACTTCCCGGTGAGAGCCGAGGTGGTTGGCAATGATTTCATGGGTGATTTTTAATTCGCTTGTGTTTTCAATGGTAGATTCCTCAAGTAAAAAAGCGGCTACCCGTTTATCAAGGCTTTTCCACATAATCTGTTCCATAAGCCACATTACATCGGAAAACCGACTTGCCATCAGTTCGTTGGTGTAGTTTGCAACCGGTGCAGATTCTTCCATAATGCTCTTGTAAATCTCAGAGGGGATCACCCACAGTTCCGTATCTTTTTCCGCCTCAATCGTGATTTCAAACTGAATAGAGCGCATGATGCAGGAGGCAGAGAACAGACACATATCCCGATCAAACAAACGATAGAGGCTAATCTCCCGTCCTTCATCGGAAAGAATATAGGCACGAAGCTGTCCGCTTCTTACCAGCAGAAGACCGGTACACTCCACAGTTCCGTTGTGAATTACAGTCCCTTTGTCCACTTTTCGTAAAACTGCATTTCGCTCCAAAATCTGCTGCTGGGTCGGTGTCAGTTTGTTCCAAATTGGAAAATAAGATGAAAAATCCATGGGTACACCTCCTTGAATACACATAGTATAAAATAATTTATAGCATATGTCAATAACTCCGTTGACATATGAGAAAGGGAGATGTACAATGATCGTATAAATGGCATATGCCGCAAATAATATGGAGGTGAATCTATGCCAAGACCGAGAAAATGTAGAAAAGTATGTTGTCTGCCAGATAATGATGGTTTTGTTCCGGTTCGTGGCGGCGAGGAACTGACTCCCATTGTCCTGAATGTGGATGAGTATGAAGCTATTCGTCTGATTGACCGTGAAGGTTTTTCTCAAGAGCAATGCGGAGAGTATATGCATATTGCCAGAACAACGGTTCAGCAGATTTATGCAGCTGCCCGCAAAAAACTGGCCGATACGCTGGTTGAGGGACTTCCTCTGCGAATCGAGGGAGGGGATTTTACACTCTGTAGCGGTAACAGCGCAGCCTACGGGTGCAGAAATTGCTATCAGCAAAAAATCCATCCGATGCACAAAAAACCGAAAGGAGATCATATTATGAGAATCGCAGTTACTTACGAAAACGGAGAAATCTTTCAGCACTTCGGTCACACCGAACAGTTCAAAATCTATGATGTGGAAAATGGAAATATCATTTCGTCTGAGATTGTGGATGCGGGCGGCAGCGGCCATGGTGCGCTGGCAGGATTTCTGAGCGCCCTGAAGGTGGATGTCCTGATCTGCGGCGGTATTGGCGGCGGTGCGCAGATGGCGCTCAGCGATGCGGGTGTCCGGCTTTACGGTGGTGTTTCCGGAAGCGCTGATGTAGCAGCAGAAGCGCTGGTAGCAGGTGAGCTGGACTTCAATCCCAATGTCCGGTGTGATCATCACGACCACCATGGGGAAGGTCACTCTTGCGGTTCCCACGGCTGCGGCCATCACTCCTGCGACTGAAATAGGTGATTAAGTCACGGAATATGTGTCGTGATTTGATAAAATATAGATAAAGGAGGCAGTAAAACCTATGAAACAATATGTTTGAGGCATTTGTGGATATATTCACGATGAAGCTGTCGGTGGCAAGTGGGAAGACCTACCTGCCGATTGGAAGTGTCCTGTCTGTAAAGCAGGCAAAGACGCTTTCAAACCCAAAGAAGAAAAAACAGCGTCCCAGGAGGTCCTTGAGAAGCCCCATGTGGACAATGAAAAAATGGAGAAAATTAAAATGAGTGCAAAGTTTTATATCTGCCGTCATTGCGGCAATCTGGTTTGTATGATTCACGACGCAGGTGTTCCCATGATGTGTTGTGGTCAGAAAATGGAGGCTCTCGAGCCTAACACCGTAGAAGCCAGCGGCGAAAAGCATCTGCCTGCTGTTACTGTTGAAGATGGTGCAATCCATGTCAATGTGGGTTCTGTAGATCATCCTATGCTTCCGGAGCATTTCATCGAGTGGGTCTATGTCCAGACTGAAAACGGTGGTCAGCGTAAGGTTTTGAAGCCCGGTGACGAACCCCATGTCACCTTCTCCCTGGGAGACGATAAAGCAGTAGCTGTCTATGCTTATTGCAACCTCCACGGCCTGTGGAAAACTGAAATTTAACATGGAGGTTCTTGCAAATGAACGAAAAAGTACATGCGCTTATCAATCAACAGATAAATACGGAATTCTATTCCGCATACCTTTATCTCA
>ERZ824600.2701-NODE-2701-length-18216-cov-32.496559_pt1 | contig 18216 bp, 20 predicted proteins | sample MGYA00519933_ERZ824600 | MGnify/ENA primary metagenome ERZ824600 (study PRJEB31778, sample SAMEA3449178) | human gut metagenome | biome: human gut; feature: human-associated habitat; material: faeces | place: United Kingdom | collected 2010/2012 ... | reverse complement strand
AAACGTGCGGTTTACATTGCCCTTGGTATCGATATGAATGGGAAAAAAGATGTTCCTGGAATGTATGTTGGAGAAAACGAAAGTGCAAAGTTCTGGCTTTCTATCATGAATGGATTAAAAAACAGAGGCGTTGAGGATACCCTGATTGCATGCGTTGATGGTTTAAATGGATTTCCACAGGCAATCGAGGCTGTTTATCCAAAAACAGAGATTCAGCAGTGTGTCATCCATCAGATCCGTAATTCAACGAAGTTTGTTTCATACAAAGACATCAAAAAACTGATGGCTGATCTGAAGCTTGTATATGCAGCTCCAACGGAAGAAACAGCTTTAAATGAGTTAGAATTGTTCAAGGATAAATGGGATTCCAAGTACCCGAAAATCTATAAATCCTGGCATGATAACTGGGCAACCCTGTCCACTTATTTCAAATATCCGGAGGCAGTAAGACGGCTGATTTATACCACAAATGCCATTGAAGGATTCAACCGCCAGCTCCGGAAAGTGACCAAAAAGATGTTGAATTTCATTAATAAACATAAGAGGTAATTACTGACACAGATGTTACTATATAGTAATATCCTATATAGAAAGGAGGAGAAGGGTTGGAAACTAAAGGCGGTTTTTTGATTTCGCGTATTAAACAGGTGGGGACTAGAATATTTGACCGTATGTTGGCAGACTCGGGGATTGATTCATTTAATGGTGCACAGGGACGAATTTTATATGTTCTTTGGCAGAATGAAGACATCAGTATTAGTAGTTTGTCCGCACAAACAAGTCTTGCAAATACAACACTTACTAATATGCTTGATCGTATGGAAAATATAGGATTGATAGTTAGAAAACCGGATCCAAAAGATCGTCGAAATAAGTTAATTGCACTTACAGAAAAAGCAAAATCCTTGCAAGATGATTACACGAGAATTTCACAGCAAATGAATGAAATCTATTACACCGGTTTCACAGACGCAGAGATAATGCAGTTTGAATCATATTTGCAACGCATACTAAGTAATTTGGAAAAAGGAGTAATGAGATTATGAAGAAAGTATCAGTGCCGACAACAAATGATATATGTCCTCAAACACTGTTTGTCTATGGCAGTATGAATGAGAACGGTACACCGAATTTTGGGTTGTTTTGCTGGTTTAGTTATTGTTGGTTTGAACAACTTGGAGTAATATGCGCCATTGGTGGAAGTAAAAGAACATTAGAAAACATTCGAAGAAACGGAGTTTTTTCTGCTAATCTTGTAACGGAGAACAATTTACCCTTAGCAGATTATTTTGGAACGGCGGATGGCAGAGATAATGATAAGATGGATGTATCTGTTGAATGGGAAAAAGGTGCAGTGCTATCTGTTCCTATTCTTTGTAGTAGCCCGATTAGTTTTGAACTTGAAGTAGATAAGGAAATATCTACTGGTGAGAAAGATGAGGTTGTACTATTATGTCGAATTCGAAATACACTTAAAGATGAGTGCTTTGTGGATTCTTCAATGACCTCAGAGGAAATTTTCAAAGCTACAGCAGCGGTACGAACTTGTGTAGATTGTGACTATTGGTCATGGGATGGAAAATATCTTGGAAAATGGCATGAAAGAGCAAAAGAAATTAAGGCTAATGTAGAGATTGGTGCAGCAGCCCGAGGAAACTAAAAATAGAGATTATATGAACAACTAATAAGAAAATAACGGAAAGGTTTATAAAATGGAAGTTTTTGAAGCGATAGAAAAAAGACGAACTGTTCGAGAATTTGAAAATGAAAGCATTTCTCAGGAAATAATTGAAAAAATTATCAATGCAGGATTACAGGCTCCTACAAACGACCATATGCGAGATTGGCATTACATAGTGATTCGGGATAAGAATAAAACACTAAAGCTGCTTGATATTATTCCTAAAGGTATTTCTGATGAAGATATGGAACAGCTTATAAAGGATTGGAATTTAAAAGACAGTGAACAGCAGAGCTGTTATAGAAATGCTGTGCCAAAACAGCAAAAAATGTTGTTAGAAGCTTCGGTTATTGTAATTCCACTTTTAAAACAAAAAACCGATATTTTGCATCCGGATAATATATCGCACCTTAATGGATTTGCTTCTATTTGGTGTAGTATTGAAAATATTTTCCTTGCTTCAACTGCGGAAGGCTATGGATGTGCTCTGCGTGTTCCACTTGGTAATGAGGGGGAATACGCAAGGAAAGTGCTTGGCTTTCCAAATGATTACTTTATGCCCTGCTTTATTGGAATTGGTAGGCCGAAAGCGGATGCTGACGTTGTAAAACAAAAAGATATAACGGTGAAGGATAGGATTCATTGGGATATATGGTAAAACAGATTGTATTCAATGTAAACAAAGAGGTGAGATGCAAATAATGGGTTTAGAAAAAGTTTTGAAGTTTATTAAGAAACAAAGAGTAAGTTTTATATGTTCTGTAGATGAGAATGGTTGCCCAAATGTGAAAGCAATGCTGAAACCAAGAAAGATGAATGGAATGAGGGAATTTTATTTTTCTACAAACACATCATCACTTAGGGCGAAACAGTTTCTAAGCAATCCAAATGCCAGTATATATTTTTATCACAAAGGACTGATTAAATACACAGGCGTTATGCTGGTGGGTAGGATGGAAGTATTAACAGACCAAGAAACAAAGGATATGATTTGGAGAAAAGGAGACACCATGTTTTATAAGAAAGGTGTTACAGATCCGGATTATTGTGTTCTGAAATTTACTGCACAGAGCGGCAGATATTATTGTGATTTGAAGACGGAGAGTTTTGAAGTATAAATGGTAGAAAGGCAGAATGTATTTCTGTGGAGGAAACGATTAAGCGGATGAAGGGATAAGTGCAGAATGGAAGAAGTTATAAAAAAGTATTTTCAATGCTGGCTGGATAAAGATGTTGATGCTGTAAAAGAGATTTTCAGCGATGATATTATTTACAGCGAGTGTTACGGTCCGGTGTATAAAGGTATTGGACAGATAATCAGATGGTTTGAAGATTGGAACCGAAAAGGTACTGTTTTGCAGTGGGATATAAAGCGTGTGATTGTTTCCGTGAATACAGCCGTTGTGGAATGGTATTTTAAGTGTGACTACGAGGGAAATGTGGATGGTTTTGATGGAGTCACCATTGCTGGGTTTGATGCGGATATGAAGATTTACGATTTAAGGGAGTTTCAGTCGAAGGCAGAGCATTATTATCCGTATGGGGGATAGAGAATTAAAACGTAATAGGAGAAACATGGGAGGATTACATAGAAAAAGGTAAGTAGCTCTCATTAATGTACAAGCAAAGTGGGTGAGAATAATGGATAATAGTATATTAAATTGGACATTGAAAATTGTTATATATATGTCGGCAGTATTATCTGTTTGGAAGTCTAAAAATAAAATTGTGCACATAATTCTAGAATGTATGTATTGTGTAGTAATATCAGTGTTACCTGTATTATTCTTATCTTTTCTTATTGTGGTAATTAATGGGAGTGAAAGTGTTGATATTGGTGTTGTGATGAGATTAGTGTCATTCTTTGTTGTTGGACCTTTGGTTTATTTTGTTATATCAAACAGAAAAGAAGAGAAGAAAATAGAAGATTATTTCTTGTTAGGGGCATTATACATCGATGAATATAAAAATAACAAACCGCAAGTAAAAAGGTACAAGTTTATATTGCTAGCTGAAGTAATACATTTTCTGTTGCTGTTTATTGGAGTGTTATGGGGAATGACATCGCTGATGGAAGCGTTAGAGATATTATCGGCTGATACTTTAATGATGGCCCTCGTAATAAGCTTATTTGTTGCGTATGCATTGTTTGTATATGGAAAATGCGAAAAGAAGATAAGACAAAGAAGAAAAGCAATTTTGAGTGTATTCATATCATTTGTCTGGTTGGTTGTTGTTTGCATAAGAATAAATCATTATTGGAAGGATATGACACAGATTGGATTAGAGGATATGCTTATTTTATTCCTTAGTGCTGTATTTACAATTCCTACAATATATGAATGGATGAAGAATATACCTGCAAAATTGGTGGAACCACATTCAGAAAGAGTTTATGAGCGTAGGGATGAAATCCTCAGGGAATATAGCAGAGCGAAAGATGGATGTAAGAAATTCAGGATACAATTTTTAGACGGATTAAAAGAAAGTATAAAACTTATAATCTTCAAGTGGAAAAATGGTGAGAAAAAGAGGATAATTAAATTCTTTTTCTACATATTTGTGACAGTAGTAATTATGTTTGTAACCATATGGATAGGAAATAATTTAACGATTCTAGTGGATGAATTAATTGAGTGTGTCAAAGTATGGTATGCTAATTTAAATTATGGGATACAGGAGATTATTAATAAAATATTTATTTTGTTGTTTCTGATAGGGATAATGTTATGGGTTATACTTATGGCACCTGGGAATTATGCTACTAAGGGAAATAAGGTAGAAAAAATAAAATATGTTGTCGGGTTAATTATATTTGAAGTTATGTTAGGATTTATGGTGGGAATGGTCCTATTTCTCTTATAGGGAGTTATATTTTTAATATTATGAAATGCGAATGATGGAAGCTTTCTGGCAGAAACATTAAAAGAATATCTGTGAATTCATAAGGAAGTATGGTAAAATATAATTTAATAATTAAGTAATGGAAGGAGGCGAAGCAGATGGAAACAAATAAAATGAGTAACTTGAATAGAATATTTACCCGCAATATGCTTCGCCACTTTATAGACGGAAAAACAGATAATGTATATTCGTCGGCTGTTAGACGATATACAAATAATGCAGACCAGAAAAATAACAGGCAATTAATAAGTGAAATTTATTGTGAATTGAAGAACAATTATAGAAATGAGTATTTTTATAAGAATACTTTGCTAAATAAGTTACTTTTAGGTGTGCATAGTGTTAATACGACAACTGCGTTGACAGAAGTTGCGATAGCAAAATCGAAAGCAGATTTTGTATTAATAAATGGTAAAGCTGTTGTATATGAGATAAAAACAGAACTTGATAATCTGGATAGATTAAGTTCTCAGATAGACGACTATTATAAGGCGTTTGATCATGTGGCTGTAGTAACTTATGAGAGAAATTTACAGCAGTTACAAAAAGTGTTGGAGAGTATAGATAAACCTGTTGGTATTTATGTTCTAAGAAAAAATGGAAAGTTGGGTACAGTCCGGAAACCACAAAGGTACATAGGGGATTTGGATAAGGAAATTATTTTCAAGTTACTTAGGAAAAGTGAATATGAAAGTATTATTGCTCAGTGGTATGGTTATTTGCCGGAGGTTACACAATTCAAATACTATGCTGCTTGTAAAAAACTATTTTTACAAATACCGATAGAAGAGTCATATTTACATGTTTTAAGAATATTAAAAAAGAGAATGCAACTAGAAAAAGAGGAGTTTGTTAAGATTCCATACGAATTAAAGTTTTTGGCGTATTTTATGGAATTGACATATGATGATTATCAAAAACTTGAAGTGTTTTTAGAACGTCAATATGGAGGTGCGTAGATATGTATTTTCCTTATTTGAGAGGACGACAATTTGAATTAATTGCATTGCGTGAATTGGTGGAAAAAGGTGTGTTGAGTAGTAGAATCACACCAATTATTGAACCTGTAAAATTATCCGCCACACTTGTTAAGACAATAGAAGCATATGGGGAAAATAGTAAACAACTTGCCATCATTACTAATCCTAAAGTGGGTAGTTTTAGTAGTGATGCCAAAGAAGAGAAAAATCAGAAGTTAAAGGAAAGTTTGTCTGCATGCTTAAAAGAAAATAACAACATTCTCTATATGAATTTACTAAGGGCGAGTTCAAAACCGGAGAAGTTTATTGAAAGACATGCAGATAATATGGGAACCATTTGTGTTGATAAAGATGCGGTTCCTGTTTATGAATTATACTTTTCAGAAACAGATGTTAAGTTTAATTTAATACCTGATGAAAGTGGCTTTAGAAGAAAAGTAAGAAAAAATAGAGTGCTATTAGCGGATAAGTTTAATAAACAGGAAAGAAACAATGATTATATAGAAATTGACGATGAACCATTTTCAGAAGATCATTTGTATTATTCAGAAGATGGATATGTGGGATTTGCTGATTATTCGGTAGTTGGTGAGGAATATAATGAAACCGGATTTGCACCTTATGCAGTTGCAATACATATTGTTTATTTTGATACAGATGAAAGTTTGCGTGTAAAGCATTTTGTGTCTGACTCGAATGATGATATAAGTGATCCTGCTGGAAAGTTTCAAGAAGCATTGTCTAAATTGGTAGAATGGAATGCAGAAAAGAAACTTGATACGGTGGCAATGAAAGAGTTTGAGGATTTGTATCGCCGAGAAGCATATCCGGGATTGGGAACTGTGAAGAAACTATCTATTATGCATCACTTAGAGCTGATAGGAAGATATCTGGATAAGGAGTAGCTTATGATAATTTGCGAAAGATGTTTTTGCGATACTGAAGTGATCTCTGTTATTCGAAATAAAGCAGAGATTGGGGATTGCCCACTATGTAAAAGCAAAAATGTACATATATATGATACGGATAAATATGAAGATTTGAGTATGATGTTTGATGAATTATTAAGCATATATACACCGATTTCATTGTTGCCCGAGCCATATCCGAAATCAGATACTAGCTTGCTGAAGAGTGAGTTAATTCACAATTGGAATATATTTAATAAAAAAAGCGAAGCAGATGTATATAACATAATTACTGCAATATGTAAGGAAAAGTATGAATACAATGCGGAGTTGTTTGACCAGCCGGTTGGGATTCAGGAATTATATAACCAAGAGTATTTATCAAAGCGTTCCTTGTTGACTACAAATTCATGGGATGATTTCGTAGAAGCGTTAAAAACGAAGAATCGTTTCCATACGCATTATGTAGATTTGGATTTATTGGAACGTTTTTGCTCATATATTCGCAAGCCGTATAAAGCAGGAGAAGTATTTTATAGATGTAGAATTTCAACAGAAGAAGGAATTCCTATTGAAGAAATGGGGGCTCCGCCAATTAACAAGACTACAGATGGTAGAGCGAATGCAAGAGGAATCAGGTGCTTGTATTTGGGGGATACTGCTGAGACTACAATATATGAGGCTAGAGCTGGTGCATATGATTATGTAACGGTTGGAAAATTTAGATTGAAAGAAGATATTATTGTTGTTGATTTAAAGAAAATCAATCAAATTAGTCCATTTATAGAAGGATTGGATTGTTTGGAATATGCGATTAATAAAGAACACTTAAACAAGATAAATGACGAGATGGGCAAAATCATGAGAAGGAGTGATAGTGCCTTAGATTATGTCCCGACTCAATATATTACTGATTTTGTCAAAAGTATTATTCATGATGGTAAAGCGGAATATGCCGGTATAGAATATAAAAGCGTAATGCATAGCGGAGGGTATAATTTAGCTTTGTTTGATCCGGATTTGTTTGAGTGTATCGGTACTGAAGTATATGGAATAGATACGATTGATTATAGAAAGCATGTTATATAATGATTTTGTAAGGGGAGTTGTAATATTAATTTTAGTGTAAAATGAGTTTGGGGTATGAGGTGAACTAATGAAAAAGAATAAAAAGAAAAAAGAAGAGAGCATAGAAGATGTAAAACAGAAATATCCATTTGCAGATGAGATGCTAACAACGATAAGACAGGAATATGAAACAGAAAATGACAGAAAGAAAACACTTGATACAAAAGCATCTACTTTTATTACTGTTAATATTGCATTACTAACCATATTTATTCCGCTAATTCCATTTATGGAGTTGCAATCTTTTTTTGATAAATCGAGTGGTGTTGAAAAGTCAGTTGCAATTATCGGACTAATTATGTTAGGGGTAAGTATTGTTCTTCTTTTAATTTCGTTTGTTATATTAGTATACGTTGCTGGGATATCGGGATATAGGAGAGTTCAATTGGATGACATATTGAAGCTTTCTTCAAATGAAGAGCAGCGAGATATATCTTGTGTTAAGCAAACACTTGTGGCCCATTATCATCAAATATTAAGGGGAACAATTGATGATGAAGGTAATTATAAAATTAACACTGGTAGAGCTGATAAAATACAGCTAGGAATTATTTTAATGGTAATTGGATATGTGATATTGTTTATATCAACAAATGTTCTTAGAATTACTGTTGTTTAAGGAGGAAAATTATGGCTGACAAATTAGAAGATTTATTTAAAAATGCAGTGCAAGGTAAACCATATAGTGGTGAGAGTAATTCAAATAAGGCAGATATTAAGATGGATAAACCAATGACGTTGAAGCACTCTCTGGATGGTGCTATAGGTAAACCGATGATTTGTAATGAAGGTACAGATATCAATAACATGAACAATGATTAAAAACAATGAAGAAGAATGCTATATCCTTATTGGGAGAATTTGAATATGCCATGCCCTTTGAATGAGGCATGGCATATGTGTTAAAATGGCTTCAAACTATCCTCTGCATCCACCCATGCCTGCATCTCGTCATCCAGCGCAAGTCTTGTATATTCCAGCGGATTATCAATTGCCAGAGCATTCAGGCACTGCTGGGAATTAGGAGTGGTCCGAATGCCGGATTCTGCCTGATTGCAGTCAATCCGGAGGATGTAGCCGTTATAGGGGTTAATGTCGATGCTATTGTGCATCGGGTTGTATTCTGCGTGTATCAATTTCATTGTTATCAGTCCTTTCAATACATATATGATTCGTAGAAGTTTATGTGACATGAACTCACAGAATATTTCTAAACTATTTCCGACTGTATTAAAAAAGGTGTTGGAGAAGTGTAATGGTGATTATACAGACGTATTAAAATATTTGAATCAGGAAATGGTTGGAAATATGGCATCTACAAGTGGCAGTTATATGCCAACAGATAAACAGATGATGGAATTGTTGTTAAATGCAAATGTTTACAAGAGACCGGCACTTAGAATCGTATTGGATAGATTAGAATTGCACAATAATCCTGCACCGGTGGATTTAAGCAATTTGAGCATCTGATGCCACAGACACCTACGGAAGAATGGTTAGAAGAATTGGATACAGATATGATATCGAAGATTGTGATGAACAATATATGATTTTGGGACGTAGAAATAAAACACTTTCTGTTGTTAGCTTTCCAAGAAAATTTATTGAACAGCATCTGGGAATGTTAAACACTTCTGTAGATAGTGAAACAGGTGAAATATCTCATTATCATATTGTCATCTTCAAAAATCTGGATGGCAAAATGACAATGCTTCTTTCAAAACCGATATTACGGGAAATTGATATTTCTGATTATGTGGTCGGGGAGATATAAATACATTTTATTTTTAGGCAAGAAAGTGAGAGAGTTGTGTTTACAGATTTAGATAAGAATAAAGAGATGTTACTGGGCTCTTACAAAAAACTTAAGAGTTACTACCATTACAATAAAAATTTTGTTTTTATGAAAAAGAAAATCGCAGAACTGGAAGCGGATGAGAAACATATGTTGAAGGTTTTAGAAAATTTGGCACAACTATTAGCCAATCCGGATACAGAAGTCAACACCCAGATAATTGACGACTGGTTAGGAAGGATTGATTTTTATGTTATGCCCAAGTCATTTACAAGTAATTCTCAAAAAAATGAATTGTTTATATCTGCTGAAACCAATGAAGAAAAAGAAGTCAACAAAGTGAATTTCTTTATTGATATGCCAATAGAACTTCATTTATTGGAAACTTTGTGGACGGTTTTGATAGGTAAACTTGTTTTTGAGAAAAAACTAGTTTCTGATAGAAGTTACGGAAATGCTATTGATGACTATGTTTTATACAATAAACAAGAGAACTTTTTAGACTCTATCAATTTTAGTAAAAATAAGTTGTTTAAAATATATTTTCCGCAGTATTGTAATTGGAAAAATGATGCAATTGAAACTGTTGCAACGTTAAATCGTTTTAACAGAAGTCAAATGCTTTTTTCTCTTGATGTAAAGTCATTTTATTATTCTGTAGTTTGGAAATTTGACATATTAGATGAAAAGATGGGCGATGATGAAAGATACAAAGCTCTAAAATTTTTTAATAAAATAATCCAAAGAATGTTTGAAAGATATACAGGGATTATTAATGAGTACCGCATTTTGAAGCAATGTATTGAAAATGAAGAGTATATTTTGCCAATAGGATTGTTCAGTTCAATGTTAATGGCAAATATCTATATGTATGAATTGGATAATGATATAAGTACTAACCCAAATGTATTATATTATGGTCGATATGTTGATGACATTATACTTGTTGTTGACGTTACAGGCGATGAAAAAAGTATATCGGAAGATAATGCATTTAATAGATATTTGGTAGAAAAGAATAATATTTTGATTGATGCAGAATCGGGAAAATATTCAATTAAAAAGTATCCTAACTTATATATTCAAAAGGAAAAAGTCAAGATTATGTATTTTAATAAAACAGGGTCGAAGACTTTGATAAATCAACTTTTGAAGACTATAACATATCCAAGCCAAATGAATGTAATACCGGATACAGAATTGAGTTTGATTGATTTCGAAGAAGCTGCATATGCAAAAAATGGGATTGGCATGGAAACAAAAATAAGAGATATTGGACAATTGGAAATCGACCGTTTTCAATTGGGCTGGCATATGTCTCAAATTGTTATGAATAATAGGGTTAGGAAAAAATATGTAACAAGAGAGGAAAAGGTTCGTAGACAAAATGAGAGTGACAGCATATTGCGCTTCTTTCAAGGTGTCAAAGCATTAGAATATTCGAGTAATTGGATAAATGCAATGTATTATTTCATGTTGACTTCGGATACAAATCGGTATGCGTGGAAAAAGTTTCAAGGAAACATTATAAATGCAATTAAGCAGCTCAAGGTTAATGATATTGAAGATGCAAAAAGGAATAAAAAAAGAAGAATCTCATCAAAACTAAAGAAAGATCTTACTTTGCACTTTGATATATGCATTTCAACAGTCTTGGCATTGAACATTCAGTATTGCAGAAAAGAAAAGAAGACAGTTTTGGCACTTTCAAAAAAGATGCGTAAAGCCAATCTTTTTAACCATCATTTGGTATCATACCCATTGGTTAATTATTCAGATGATATAGATGAAAACTGTGATTTAACCAATATATCACCAGAGCAGATTCATAGTATGAATCTTTTGATACGTGATAGTAAAAAGTCTAAATTATCACCAAGATTTATAAATTTGGATGAAATCTATCAATATGTTTTTTTAAGTAAGTTTTGCAATGGTGGTAATTATTATGGAGATGAAGATAATGCAGTCGTAAAGAAGAAACTGGAATTTATTGAAAATTATTTCTATGAAGTAAATCAGATTAATAGAGGTACTGCATCGCATTTAGCGATATCAATAAAAAATGAAATGCATAACCAATATATTTTGCAAAAAATCGAATTGGGAAATAAACGTGCTGTTAAAGAGAGAATTAAGATTGCTATTGCCAATATAAAATTAGATACTAAAAGATGCTGTTTGGGTCTTGCGTGTGGAGACGATGTTGAGATAGACCGATTAAGACTGATTGATTTCATGGACAGGGCATATGCGAATGGAAAAAGTGAGAAAGTAGATTTTTTAGTATTTCCAGAGTTTTATATGCCGCTCCAGTGGATTTCGGATGTTTTGGCTTTTGTAAGAAAAAGTGGTATAACTGTTGTTTCGGGACTGCAATATATGAATAGTGGTCATCAGGCTTATAATAATGTTGCAATATTTGCACCAGTGAACACAGGGAGATATACAAGTGCTGTGTTTTTTGCACGTGAAAAAAATGATTATGCTCCTATGGAACGTCAAATATTAGCTTTAGAAAAATATATATGTGTAGATCAAGAAAAGCCGGTGTACCAAATAATAAATAATAGAGGGATAGATTATGGACTATTTTTGTGTTATGAATTTACAGATATAAACGCAAGAGCCTTGTATAAAGATAAAGTGGATATTATCTTTGCTCCGGAACATAATAGGGATACTTCTTATTTCTCTAATATAATTGAAACTACTGCGAGGGATTTGCATGTATTTATTGTTCAGGCAAATACTTCAATATATGGAGATTCAAGAATAACTGGTCCGTTTGGCAGGAATGATAGAAATGTATTGCAAATAAAAGGTGGTGACAAGGACGATATAATTATAGGTACTATTGAATTGGGGAAAGTTAAAAAGTATCAGAAGGATGAAAAGGTAAACTTTGATAATAAGATTCAAGAGTATCTGAACTATAATAGGAATCAAAAATATGAAGAGGAACAAAAACTCTTTGAAGAACAGAAAGTTAAGATTGCAAAGACATCAGCGAGATTTGGCAGTAATGTATAATAAAGAGTGATGACGAAGGAGCATTCCTGTTAAGTAACAAATAACCGGTTTGCAAAAAATGAGTGCCACCCATAGAATAATGATTGTTAACTGGCAGGTTAATTAATCATCGTTCAAAGGAGACACCTACAAATGAATTATAAGCAGAATGAAAAAATCAATCAAGTTGGTCCTGTGTCAAGATTTAGCACAAAATAAAATGAGAAGTTCTGCTAGCTAAGCTGCCGGCAGAGAACATACTCTCTCATACAGTTTTTCAAAGTTGATAGGAGACATATAGTCGCAGTGGCTATGGATCCTAACGGTGTTATAAAAAGTTTCAATATACTCAAATACGACGATTTGGATTAAACTGTTCATTTTGAACATTGTGGAGTTCTTTGCTGAAATCAGAATCTCTGGTGGTGGTAGTCCAAGGTTTCGTCCATTGGGCACGAATACCCATTTCACGCATGTATTTACCAACAGTGCGTTGGCTGATGGTTTCGCCAGATTTGCGTAGTTCCTGAGAGATTTTAGGAGCACCGTAATTCTGTTTAGAATTATCATAAATTTTCTGGATTTCCTTTTTAACAGCTGCTTTTTGCCGACGGAAAGGAGATACCTTTCGGTTAAGAAAGGATCTATAACCAGAGCGGGACACGCCTAAAAATTTCAGCATTCCGGAGACAGAGACGCGGCGTCCAGTTACTTTGGCAGCCTCTATCTTTGCAGAAACTTCCGTATAGATAGCTTCTGTTAATCTTTTTCCAGAATGCCGATGGCTTTTTTTAACACATCAAGTGCATCCTGAGCATCACGGAGTTCACGCTTAAGACGAGCGATTTCCTTCTCCTTTTCAAAAGCGTAATTACCGGAACCGATAACGGGAATATCGCCGTCATTCTCTCTGAACTGGGATTCCCAGCGGGCAAGGGTGCTGACACCGATTCCCAGATTCTTTGCACATTCAACCTGTGTAAGATCAGGGTGCTCCTTGCGATAGTTGATAGCATTCAACTTGAACTGCTTGGTGTGTTGATTTTTTGTCGTGACATAATGAGTTCCTCCTCTTGTAGATTATACAACATTTTAAGGGGATATCTCATTTTGTTTTGTACTATTTAGATGCTAACACTAATATGAAGCACACAATTTGTGGTTGATAGATGAAAGGTTAGCATATTGTGAATATATCTCCTCAGATATTCCGTTTGATAATGATCCAAAGAAAGATAGGACCGATATTTTAATGCTTGATCAACCTGTGGCGTTATCTGATGAGGACAATACAGGGAGAGAATTTGGAACTATAGTTATTTTAGAATTGAAAAGACCAATGAGAGATGATTATGGTGCAGGAGACAACCCCATCCAGCAGTTATTAGGTTATGTGGATAAATTGTCAACGAATAGGATGACTGATAAAAATGGAAGAATAATAAGAGTTGGTAATAATACACAGTTTTATTTATATGCCATTTGTGATTTAACTCCTAAATTGATTAAAGTAGCAGATGATCATGATTTTATAGAAACACCCGATAAACTTGGAATGTATAAATGCCATGAAAAGAAGAGGGCATATATAGAAATAATATCCTATGACAAACTGATAGTCGATTCAGAGAAGAAAAATCGGGTTTTGTTTGAAAAACTAGGAATTTGACGATATTCAAAGAGAAAAGATATAGTTACTTGTATTTATACGGGAGAAGGGGAAAGTATGTTAGCGTATGATGAAAGGTATAGACTAAAAGAATTTGAGGAAAAACAGGGACTCGAAGTTTGCGATTCATGTCATAGAATTTATAGACAAATGGTTTGTGAGCAAGTCCCCGGATTTAGAGAAAAAGAAAGTGATTGTTGTCCTTATTGTGGTTATGATAATGGTAGCAGTATGAGTTATGAATATTATAATTCAATGTTAACCCAAGAAGAACTTTCAAAATTACCAAAAAAATCATTGATCAGTAGAGTGGTCAGACATTGTAATGATGAATATCTTGCTCTGGAGTGTGATGACTGTGTTCATATAGGAGGATGCCCTGGAGAGTGTGAGGGAAATTGTAAAAATTGTTTGGAAGAAGTGCATTATCCAGGTAGGCATCCGAAAGGGAAGAAAGACTATGATTGCAATAAAATGTTAGATTTTTATGTATGTGATTATTCAGCAAAGTATTCTTCTGAGATACTTTATCTTATGAGGGAAAGCGAAGCACTAAAACAAGTAGAGGATTATCATGTTTTATCTATTGGATGTGGTGGCTGTCCGGATTTGATGGCTTTTGAAAAGTATTGTCATCAAAATTCATACGATAAATCAGTTAGTTACATAGGAATAGATGTTAATGAAAAATGGAAACCCATTCATGAGGTGATAAAATCTTATAAAACAGGAACATTAAGGAAAACACAATTTATCTATATGGATGCGGTAACAGAAGATTGTAATATCGAAAAGGTCAATGTTATCGTTTTGCAATATGTAATCTCACATTTTTATAATACGGGACAAATTGGAAAAATTGATGACTTTTTTAAGAAGCTGGTCGAGAATTTCATATCTCATAAACAACAAGGTAAACCTTTAGTTGTTTTAATTAATGATGTTAATAGTAATAATCGGGGCAGAGATTATTTTCAGCATATTAATGAGATATTGGATGCGGCTGGATTTAAAAAGAACAGTAAAAGTTTTTACTTTGACTATAATATTCAAAATGATTTTCAACGATATGGAACAAGACATAAATCAACAGACATTCTGTATAAACTTCCAAGTTATTTAGATATATATCAACCATGGGAAAAATGTTCTAGTGCACAGCTGTTGATTGAAGTGTTGTAGGGAGGCATGAAATGATAATAAGCGCAAGCAGACGAACTGATATACCTTCGTATTATTCAGATTGGTTCATAAATAGAATAAAAGAGGAATATGTTTATGTCCGTAATCCCATGAATATACATCAGATAGGAAAAATAAGTCTGTCGCCGTCTGTTGTTGACGGAATGGTTATTTGGACAAAAAATCCTATTCCGATGATGAGTCGATTAAAAGAACTTGATAAATACAATTATTATTTTCAATTTACACTAACTGCTTATGGGAGGGATATTGAAGCAAATCTTCCGTCGAAGAACCAGGAATTGATCCCCGCATTTTGCGAATTATCAAAACAGATTGGTCGAGAAAGAGTTGTATGGAGATATGATCCAATATTAATTAGTGACGTGTACACAATGGATTACCATAAGAAATATTTTCGGGTTCTTGCAGGCAAATTGGGAACATATACGGAAAAGTGTACAGTTAGTTTCCTTGACTTATATAAAAATACTCAGAGAAATATACAACCATTTGGAATCAGAGTGCCTACAAAGGAAGAACAGATGGAATTAATGATAGAGTTTTCTAAAATTGCGAAAGAGTATGGATTTTACATTGACACCTGCGCAGAGGAAAATGATTTTAGTCAGCTTGGAATAGGACATGCACATTGCATTGACAAAGAGAGACTTGAACGTATAGGTGGAATTCATTTGAATGTGAAGAAAGATGCAAATCAAAGGGGCGTATGTGGTTGCATTTCAAGTATTGATATCGGAACGTATAACACTTGCAGAAATGGTTGTGCATACTGCTATGCGAATTACAGCAAAAAAACTGTTATGAATCATACTAAGTGTCATGATTCAAGTAGTCCTTTGTTATTTGGAACGGTGGGACATGATGATGTTATAAAAGAGCGAAAAATGGAATCGTATATTCAGAGCCAGATGAGCATTTTTGATTTGTAAGTGGTAAATAATATATACTTTGTTAAAATCAAATTCAACAAAGAGAAAATGCGATAATATAGATGGAAAGGAATCATGCTGAATGGATATAACAGACTTAATTGGTGAAGCAACTGAATATGATAAAAAGCAGGCTTTGGAGGAAAAGAAACCTAAGAGCTGGTGCAAGAGTGTGAGTGCATTTGCAAATGGAATTGGTGGAACGCTGATTTTTGGAATCACAAATGATGACCAGATTGTAGGTCTTGCAGATGCAGAGCATGATGCGGAAATCATAAGTGAACAGATTAAGACCAGATTGGAGCCGATTCCTGAATTCCATATCAGTTTTTTTGAAACAGAAGATGGTAAAAAATTGATATTATTGAATGTCAGCGGTGGAGAAGAAACCCCATATTATTATGCGGCAGATGGTGTCATGGAAGCGTTTGTGCGACTTGGCAACGAGAGTGTCAAAGCAGATGCAACGGAATTAAAGAGACTGGTACTACGGGGAAAGAATTCATCGTTTGACTCATTGAGTACAACATATCAGGCATCGGATTTCGCGTTTTCAAAGTTAAAGGAACGATATAAATCGTGGACAGGCGAGAGTCTTGATGAAAAAGAACTTCTATCATTTGGCTTGGTTGATGCTAAAGGAATGCTTACGAATGCCGGCGCATTGTTGGCAGATGATTCTCCTATCCGTTGGTCTCGAATTTTCTGTACTAGATGGAATGGTTTGACAAAAGGTGGCGGAGTGACAGATGCTTTGGATGATGCTGAATATTCCGGCAGTCTGATTACATTATTGAATGAAGGCGCAGCATTTATTAAGAGGAATACACATACAAAATGGAAGAAAACTGCAGATTCCAGAATTGACATGCCGGATTATTGTGAGAGAAGCTATTTTGAGGCACTTGTGAACAGTTTGGTTCATCGGGATTATCTTGTCAATGGCAGTGAGGTTCATATTGATATTTTTGATGATAGGTTGAGAATCTATTCTCCGGGAGGAATGCCGGATGGAACATTGGTTCAAGAGCGCATTATAGATGCAATACCATCAACCAGAAGAAATCCTGTACTTGCAGATGTATTTCAGAGACTTGGTTACATGGAGCGAAAAGGCAGTGGTTTGACTAAAATTATTGAAAGCTATAAGAATGCATATAACTACAGCGAAGATAAGAAGCCACAATTTGAATCTTCAAGAGTTGAATTTACGGTAACTTTAATGAATCTTAATTATGGCGTCAATGAAGCCAATGAAGCTAAAAATGAAGCTAATGAAGCTAAAAACGTGACTAGTAAGATACAAGATATAGAAATATTATTATTAAATATTTTAAGAGAGAATCCGAATGTAACACAAAAGGAATTGGCGAGAATAACAGGTGTTTCCCGTAGTACGATACAACGACTTATGGAAGAAATGATTAAAGAAAAGAAATTGCTAAGAATTGGTGCAACCAGATCCGGGCATTGGGAGGTTTTATAGAGAGAAGCAGAGAAATTGTTGGAGAGTAAGTAATCTAAAAATTGATGCAAAAGCAATCGTGTTTATGGGCGGAATAATCATTGAGTAATTTGAAAATGAAAACTTCGGTCAAAAAAATGACCGAAGATTAAACACAAAGATACCGTGGCTACAAATTGGCTACAATATTTTTGAAAACACAGAGAAAATCCACGTCTTTTGAAAAAATCAACATCCAAGAACCCCGAAAACACGCCATTTTCTACCACAGATTATTTCCAATGAATCCGTGAAGGTGGACGTACTGTTGGTTCTGGTCGTGTTGCTACAATCATTGAGTAATTGTGCGTTAGCAATGAGAAGCATTAAATAAGTGTAAAATAGTCCAGAGCAAGCTTGCTTGCTTCTGGGCTTTTTTATGCTTATGAGAATGCGGCGAATGCCGCATTCATCGAGGAAACACGCAGTGTTTTCGAGATATGCTGTAAGCGCCAAATAATCCCGCGGCTAGCCAACAACCGCTTCTAACTTCATAATCG
>ERZ824600.2700-NODE-2700-length-18234-cov-3.819737_pt1 | contig 18234 bp, 22 predicted proteins | sample MGYA00519933_ERZ824600 | MGnify/ENA primary metagenome ERZ824600 (study PRJEB31778, sample SAMEA3449178) | human gut metagenome | biome: human gut; feature: human-associated habitat; material: faeces | place: United Kingdom | collected 2010/2012 ... | reverse complement strand
TTTGCGAAACGTAATTTTCTGTCATCCTGAACTCGTTTCAGGATCCCAATCTAAGTGTCCAGCCAAAAGATTCCGAACCAAGTTCGGAATGACGAATCCAAAAGCCGCATTTACCCTTGCCGAAGTCCTTATTACCCTCGGGATAATTGGTGTAGTAGCTGCTTTAACGATTCCTAATTTAATTACAAGCTATAAGGCTCATCGATTTAGAAGCCAATTCTTAAAATCTTATTCAATTGTGCAACAGGTGTTCAAGCAAATGGAAGCTGATGATGTATCATTAGATCCCGCTTCTTACTCTAAAGAGCCATTATACAAAACATTTATGAAATACTTACAAGCTCCTTTGGATTGTGGATCATCGTGGCGTAATGATTATGTTAATGCAAAACCGTGTTTCCCGTTAAAAGCCCAGGGGGCAAAACCTTATAAAACAATGGATGGAAATTTAGAAGCAAACAGAGTTTGGATGGATGATGGGCAGATAGCACTTCAGGACGGAACTTTAATTTTATTTGAAAATTCGATGGCAGGTGGTTCTATAAAGGTTCATATTGATATTAATGGTTTTATCAGTCCTCCAAATCGCTGGGGGTATGATTTATTTACTTTTCAATTTATAGATGGTGAGTTGAGAGCAATGGGAGCTCCTAAAACAGTATTTCCTAAAGCTGATGTATATTGTGATTTAAATAAGTCTAACGCACATAATGGTATTACTTGTGCACAAAAAGCCAAGGATAACCCGGATTACTTTAAAGATTTATTAAGGCAAAAATTTAAATAATATTGGCAAAGTTTAAGAAATATTTTTGATAACATCCATCAGCTAGGTAAACTTATACTGTACTTGTTGCTTCTAAAATCCGTTTACCAAAGGTGCTGTTCTTAAAATTATACCTAATATAATATTTTGGGTCAGTGTAGTAAGTAATATTATTAAACAGGTAAATTTTATTACCTGTTTTTTGCTTTATTTGGGTATTTATAGTATAATAAAACCATCACAGTCGAACGAAGATGATTCATTTGAAAGTGAGAATAATAGTAGGGAGTATAAATATGACAAAAAAAGTAGCATTTATTTTTCCTGGTCAGGGAGCTCAATCTGTTGGAATGGGGAAAGATTTGTATGAAAATTTTGAAGCAGCAAAAAAAGTTTTTGATACTGCAAACGAAATTTTAGGAAAAGATATAAAAACATTATGTTTTGAAGGTCCGGAAGAAGATTTAAAACAAACAGTGAACACTCAACCTTGTATTGTTACTATGTCAATTGCTGCATTAGAAGCATTTAAGTCTCAATTGAACATAACGCCAAATTTTACAGCAGGTCATAGTTTAGGGGAATACTGTGCAATGTATGCTTCAGGTGTTATGGACTTAGAGACAACATTAAAAGCAATTCAAAAACGAGCTGATTTGATGGGTGCTGTAAAAGGCGGTACAATGGCAGCTGTTTTGAATGCTCCTGCAGGTAGTGTAGAAAAAGTATTAAAAGAAGCTTCTGATGTTGGATATGTAGATGTTGCCAATTACAACTCACCTGCTCAAATTGTTATTACCGGTGATGAGAAAGCTGTTGCAAAAGCTGGAGAATTAGCAACAGCAGCTGGTGCAAAAAGAGTTGTTCCTCTAGCAGTTTCAGGTGCTTTCCATTCTAAATTTATGGAGGAATCAGGCCACAAATTTGCAGAGTTTGTTTCAGAGTTGGATTTGGATAATACAGCAATTCCAGTTGTTACAAATGTTGATGCGTCAGAAACTATTGCTGCAGCTGATTTTAAAGATAAAATGCCTCGCCAAATTTATTCATCAGTTCATTGGACACAAACAATTGAAAATATGATTTCTAACGGTGTGGATACATTTATTGAAATCGGACCAGGAAAAGTTTTAGCAGGCTTAAATAAAAAAATTAATCCAGAAGTAAAAACATTTAATATCTATGACAAGGCTTCTCTTGAAGCTGCGGTTGAGGCTTTGAAATAATAAAAACAATAATATAAGGAGATAAATTATGACAGATAAAAAAGTAGCATTAGTAACAGGCGGTTCTCGCGGTATTGGTAAAGCATGTGCTTTCGAGCTTGCAAAAGCAGGATGTGATGTAGTTATTAACTATGCAGGAAATTCTGAAGCTGCAGAAAAAACAGTAGAAGAATTAAAAGCTCTTGGTTCAAATGCTTCATGTTACAAATTTGACGTATCAAATCAGGCTGAAGTTGATGAAAATATTGCAAAAATTATTGAACAATACGGTAGAATCGATGTTTTACTGAACAATGCAGGTATTACACGCGATGATTTATTTATTAGAATGGATGCTGATAAATGGAATGCAGTTATTAATACAAACTTAAATAGTGCATTTTATGTTTCAAAACCTGTTGTAAAATTGATGATGAAACAAAGAAGCGGCTCTATTGTTAATACTTCATCAATTGTAGGTCTATACGGAAACCCTGGTCAGGCTAACTATTCAGCTGCTAAAGCAGGTCTAATCGGATTTACAAAATCATTAGCAAAAGAACTTGGTTCACGTGGAATTAGAGTTAATGCTGTGTGCCCTGGTTTTATTGCAACTGATATGACTAAGGATTTGCCTAATATTGATGAATATCTAAAAGCTATTGCTTTAAGAAGACTTGGTGAAGCTGAAGATATTGCTAAAGCTGTTAAATTCTTAGCTCTTGATGCGGACTATATTACAGGTCAAGCTTTAGAAGTTGATGGCGGTATGTTAATATAGTAGGTAAAGATTTTTAACAAAACCGTATTGGAATTGTAAATTTCTTGCAAAATAATATTCATCAAGTTATAATGTAGCAAGAAAAGTATTAAGTAATACACAAATGATAAAAGAGGAAAAAGAAGATGAGTACATTAGAAACAGTAAAAAAAGTTGTAGTAGATCAATTAAGTGTTGATGAAAAATTAGTTACACCTGAAGCTCGTTTCACAGATGATTTAGGTGCTGATTCATTAGATACAGTTGAATTAGTTATGGCTTTAGAAGAAGAATTCAAATGCGAAATTCCTGATGAAGACGCAGAAAAAATTCAAACAGTTCAAGATGCAGTTAATTACATTGACAGCAAATTAGGTAAGTAATTATCTCACTATTTGAATTTTGAATTATTCAAACTGATTTTTATATTTGCGAGAGTGGGATATTTTATATTTCATTCTCGCATTATTTGTTATTAAAGGGGATATCTTAAATGGATAAAAGAAGAGTAGTTATAACGGGATTAGGAGCTGTTACACCATTCGGTGTTGGTGTTGATAAATTCTGGGAAAGCTTGAAAGCTGGTAAAAGCGGTATAGCAACATCTACAGCAATTGATATTGATAAGCATGTTGTGAAAATTTCCGGTGAAGTTAAAGATTTTAATCCGGAAGATTACATGGATCCAAAAAAAGCTAAAAAATTGGATAGATTTACTCAATTTGCGATGGTTGCAGCTGATGAAGCAATTAAGGATGCAAAACTGGAAGGTGCAGATATCGATCCGTATAGAATTGGTGTTATCGTAAGTTCTGCTGCCGGAGGTTTTAAAACATTTGAAGAAAATCATATTAGAATTATCGAAAAAGGACCTAATAAATGTTCACCATTTACAGTACCTATGATGATTGTTAATATGCCTTCCGGAAATATTTCTATGAAATATGGTTTCAAAGGTATAAATAAAGTTGTAGTTTCTGCTTGTGCAACAGGTTCACATTCAATTGGTGATGCATTCCGTTCAATTCAATATGGTGACGCTGATGTAATGGTTGCAGGCGGAGCTGAAGCAACAATTTGTGATGTTGGAGTTGGTGCGTTCTCTGCTGCCAGAACACTTTCTAAACGTAATGATGAGCCGCAAAAAGCATCTCGTCCGTATGATAAAGACAGAGATGGTTTTGTAATGTCTGAAGGTTCAGGTGTTTTAGTTTTAGAAGAATATGAACATGCTAAAAAACGCGGTGCTCATATCTATGCAGAAATCGTAGGTTATGGTCAAACTGCTGACGCTTATGATGTTGTAGCTCCGGCTCCGGATGGTTCCGGTGCTATCAAGGCTATGGAATTTGCTTTGAAAGATGCAGGAATGAAGCCAACTGAAATTCAGTATATCAATACTCATGGTACAAGTACAGGTTTAGGTGACAAAGCTGAATCTCATGCTGTTGCTAAAGTTTTTGGTGATAGAAAAGAAAATCCTGAATTGTTTGTAACTTCAACTAAGAGTATGCATGGTCATATGCTTGGAGCAACAGGTGCAGCTGAAGCTATAGTTTGTATTAAAGCAATTAATGAAAATATTGTTCCTCCAACAATTAATCTTGATAATCAAGATGAAGAAGTTGCAGATTTGAACTATGTTCCTTATAATGCGGTTAAAGCTGAGCTTCATGCAGCATTGTCAAATTCATTTGGCTTTGGCGGTCAAAATGCTTCATTAGTATTTAAAGAAGTTTAAACAGTTTTAAAATTCTAAAAAAGGGCGCTGATTTTTCAGCGCCCTTTTTGCTTCTTTTATCCGATAGGCATGGCAGGTATGAGGAGTTTTCCTTATATAAATTTTGTAAGTCTTTATTATATTTTAATGGAATTTAGCAAAAAATTTTCTTTTGGGGTTTAATATAAATATGAATGTCATAAATACCTCATTTCGACAAAATATTTCACTTTTCACAAACTGGGTAGATTCAACACCGTTGCCGGATATGATTGATACAGTTACTTATGATTTATATGAGAGTAACAATCCGTTTCGTGATAATAAATTTAGCAAAAAACAAATAAAAAATGATAATATACGTCATACTGTTAATGCGACTACTGCAGTTGGTGCAGAATTCTTTTCTGTATATACAAATCCATTTTATTTGACTCACAAAATTGTTCATTTGCCGTCTATGTATAATAATGTTGTTGATTTTTATAAAAAACACACTAGAAGTAGTGAGAAATAAATTTATAGATAGTTTTAATCTTGAAAATTAACTAAGTTTTCCAGTTTGAAATGAAGTTTGTTAGCTAGTTCTAATATTTTTCCAAGAGACATATTTTGTCTTCCGTTTTCTATGCAGGCAAAGTAATTGGCGCTGACACCAAGTATTTCTGCACATTGTTCCTGTGTTCTTCCTTTTTTAATCCGTTCAATTTTGACATTTCTTCCAAATCGTTTTAAAAGTTCTTTTTTATTCATTAGTACAATTGTAAATGAATCCCATGTGAACTTGTATTCTGCTATAATTTATAATATTATAAGTTATAACTTATAGTTAGTGTGGGGGTTGCGGTTTTTATGATTAAGAATATTGAAATACTCAGGTTTTTGTTTTCATTAACTATAATCTGTGTACATATAAAAGGTATGATTTTGAAGCCTTTAGCTGAGCAGATTCCTTTTTATCAAACGCTAATTGATAATTTTAGATATGCACATTTACCCGTAGATTTTTTCTTTATAATTGCAGGATTCTTTTTGTTTTTAAAAACGGATTTTTTACAAAGTTTCTGGAGTTTTGCAATAAAAAAATTGATACGTTTAATGCCGGTTGTTTTTTATATTATTATACTTTATTGTTTGGTATCCTTGTTTACGCCGATTAAATTTTTGATGTATGACAATGTTTTTTCACTGCTTAATATTGCGAACTGTGGAATTACACTTAATTATGGAAATAATCATTCTTTATGGTTTGTTTCTGCACTATTCTGGGGAATGAGTTTTTATTTTTATTTATACAAGCTTATTGATAAACAAAAGTTCAATTTTGTTACTGCATGTATAATTTTCTTCTGTTATGCCATGTGGTTGCATTCTACCGGTTCAAATTTTGAAAATAATTATTGTGTTTTTAACAGAGGAATGCTGCGTGCTCTTGCTGGTATTGGTATTGGGTATTTTATCTCAAATATATACAAAGACAGTATTGAATATATTAAAGCAATTTCACTAAATATTTTTCAAAAACTTACTATTACGTTTGTAGAAGTATTTTTATTTTGTTTTATATTCAAGTATACCTGTTTGCATAGAATGAATTACAATAATCCTATGATATTGATTGTAGCTTTTATAGGCTTATTTGTGTTATTTCTTGGAAATCGCGGATATTTTTCGAAATTGTTAGATAATAATATTTCTGTATTTTTAGGTAAATTTGCCTATTCTATATTTATAACACATTTTTTGATAAAAGATTTGTGGGGAAAAGTATTCTATAAAGAATTTATGGACTGGGTTATTGTTCATCCGTATGCAAATCTTGTTTGTCTGTATCTAACGATTATTTTATTTGGAGTGGTTACCTATTATCTTGTAGAAAAACCGGCTGCAAAGTTCTTAAAAGAAAAAATCAAGATTGCTAAACAAAAAACAGCGGAGAATTAATATCTCCGCTGTTTTGGTTTACTGTCATTCGTAATTTGCTGTTCCTACTAGCTGTTTCGTCATTCTGAGGGTGAAACCCGAAGAATCTATTATTAGTCTTTGATTCAGACTTTGAGACTATGTCACGCAAATATATTTATTTATAATAGTTCTTTCAAATAATTTGGAAGAGCAAAACGTGCATTGTGGTACTCCTTGTTGTAGATTTTACAGGTTGGAATAATTTCTGCAGCTCTTTCTTCGTTATAGTATTCCAAAGGTTTTACATCTACAGAGCAAAATGCCCATGCCCAATACCCGCCAGGGTATGTTGGAATATTTGAGGTATATGTTGCAACTGTTGGGAATACTTTTTTCAAAAGATTATACATTTTTTTGATTTCTTCTTTGTTTACAAAAGGAGATTCTGATTGAGCCGCTACAATACCGCCTTTTTTCAAAGAGTTTTTAACATTTGTATAAAATTCTTCAGTGAATAAGCCTTCTCCAGGTCCCATTGGATCTGTTGAATCAATTAAAATAATATCAAATTCGTCTTTTTTGTCTTTAATATATTCAATAGCATCTTGTACTAAAATTTCAACTTTTGGATTATCTAATTCACAAGCAATCGTAGGTAGGTATTTTTTACAAGCTTCAATAACCATACCGTCAATTTCGCATAATACAGCTCTTTCAACGGATTTATGTTTCAAAACTTCACGGATAGTGCCACCATCACCACCACCAATTACTAAAACTGATTTTGGATTTGGGTGTTGCATCATTGGAATATGAGCTATCATCTCATGATAATGATACTCGTCACCCTCAGTTGTCATCATTAAATCATCAAGAGTTAAAACTCGACCAAGTTGTGAATCTGTTTCAAAAACTTCAACTTTTTGAAATGGTGAATTATCTGAAAATAATACTTTTCCTGCTTTAATTGAAATTCCAAATCCACCAGGAGTAATTTCATGATAATAACCGTTTTCTATTCCATTTTTCATTCTTTTTCTGTTCCTTTCCATTTTTATTATAAAAACAAAAGTTACGCTAAAGACTAGCGTAACTTAATGCTATCATATAAAAATTTCATTTCAATTAAGAATTTATGCGTTGCCATTATTCCCTCTTCAGGGGGAGGGTTAGGGTGTGGGATTATTTGTCACCCATCACATGTAGATGCAGGTGAAAAACTTCCTGTCCTGCTTCTTTACCTGTGTTAATTTGAGTTTTGTATGATTTCAAACCAACTTTTTTAGTTACATCTTTAACTGTTTGTAATAACTCAGCCATAAGATTTTGGTCTTCGAGTTCATTCAAAGACGGGATATGTTCTTTTGGGCAAACAAGCATATGAATAGGAGCTTTTGGATTTATATCATTGAATACAACAGTGTTTTCTGTTTCGTAAACAAATTCGGTTCCGAAATCTCCGCGGATTATTTTACAAAAAATACAATCTTCGCTCATATTTATTCTCCTTTTGGGTCTCGTGTTATTTAATATTTTAATATTTCGGCTTGCAATGATATTTAAATACAGTGCTTTCAAATTGTTGCAATTTTGCTAAGTCTATCTGTACAGTGATAATCTTATTTAGATTTTCTGTAATTTCTTCAATAGAAGTATCTTTTTCAAGAGTTAGAGTTGATAATTGTTTTATTACTTTTTTCCCGTAAAAACTATATAAATCTGTAACTTCCATTGGAGCATTGCAATCTTTCTCACCTGCTATCGTAGTTATGCTAAAGTGGCATGAATTTTGGGTTTTATCATAAATTGTTGCAACTTTTCCCTTGTATGGGGTACAAGTTTCAAGATTATTAAAAAATGGCAAATATAAATTTAACTCTTGTTGTACTTTTTTGAACTCTGCTATTTTTGCATCTATATTATCGCTGTTAGCAAAACTTTTTACAGAGCATAATAGAATAATGATAGATAAAATTAATGAAGTCTTAAAAATTTTTTTTAGCAAAGTTTATATCTCCTTTTTTATATATTCATAGCTTTCAAGATGTCTGTTATATCAGATGAAGTTTTCTTGACATCAGCATTAGAATATTTTATGGCATTATCAGGGTCTTTCAAGCCATTTCCGGTTAAAATACAAACGATTTTTGAGCCGGTCTTAATCTGATCTTTAACTTTGATAAGTCCTGCAACAGAAGCTGCTGATGCAGGTTCTGCCAGAATACCCTCACAAGAAGCAATGAGTTTGTAAGCTTTTACGATTTCGTCGTCTGTAACACTGTTAATCATACCGTTACTTTCATCGCGGGCAGCTTCGGCAAATTTCCAGCTGGCAGGATTTCCGATACGTATAGCGGTTGCCAGAGTTTCAGGATTTAAAATTCTTTCACCTTTAACAATTGCAGCAGCACCTTCTGCTTCAAATCCCATCATTTTAGGTAGTGCTGGGATTTTACCCAATTTGTGCCATTCTTTATAGCCTTTCCAGTAAGCAGTGATATTTCCTGCATTTCCAACAGGAATGAAGTGATAATCCGGAGCTTGGCCTAATGCTTCACAAATTTCAAATGCACCTGTTTTTTGTCCCTCAATCCTGTACGGGTTAACAGAATTTACTAAAGTTATCGGATATTTTTCAGAAACTTCACGAACTACTTCCAGCGCTCTGTCAAAGTTTCCTTGAATTGCGATAATTTCAGCCCCATACATCATGGCTTGAGAAAGCTTGCCAAGTGCGATGTACCCGTCAGGAATTAATACATAAGTTTTCATACCGGCTTTAGCACCATAAGCTGCAGCAGAAGCAGATGTGTTACCTGTTGATGCGCAAATAATAGCACCTGAACCGGCTTCTTTGGCTTTTGTTACAGCCATTGTCATTCCGCGGTCTTTAAAGCTTCCGGTCGGATTGCAGCCTTCGAATTTTAAATAAATTTCAGCATCTACTCCGATTTTTTTAGCTAAATTTTCAGCTTTAATCAAAGGTGTGTTACCTTCGTTTAGTGTAACAACCGGAGTTGTATCTGTTACCGGTAGAAATTCTCTGTATTTGTTAATTAATCCTTGATAGTACATAATTTTTTCCTTATTTTCTTTGAATATTTATTATACCTGAACTCTTATTAGGCTGTTTACTTTTGTTATAGCAGAATCTTTGTTAAAGATTTCAATAACTTTCTGCATATCTTTTTCTTTGCAAATCTCTGTGATTACAGTAATATGAGCGGCATTGTCTTTAGTTACTTCTTTTTGAACAATGCTGGCTAAACTTATTTGATTTTCTTCACAAGCTTTACCGATTCTTCCGATAACACCAATACTGTTTTTAGCTGTCATTGAAATATAGTATTTATTTTCTGTTTCTGATATATCAATAGGTTCGGCGCTTTCATTGTGGTGGCATCTCATCATTGGAAGTAAATAATCAGTTTTGCCGATTTCGGAAGCTATAGCTAAAATATCACCAACTACAGAACTTGCTGTTGGGAATTCTCCAGCTCCAGGGCCGGATAAAGTTACACTGCCAACGGGATGACCGGTTAAAGTTACTGCATTTGTAACGTAATCAATATGAGCAAGAGGGTTAGATTTTGAAATTAACATCGGGTGCACTCTTACATCTGCTTTGTTATCTTCTGTAATCTCTGCCGATGCAATAAGTTTAATCTTGTAACCCATTTCATTTGCGGCAAGCATATCTTCAGGGCTAATTTTTGTTATACCTTCGCGGTAAACGTTTTCAAATTTCACCCTTTTGCCAAATGCAATAGTTGCAAGAGTTGTAATTTTGTATGCTGCATCAAAACCCTCAACATCACCTGTAGGATCTGCTTCTGCATAACCAAGATCTTGTGATTCTGCCAAAACATCGGAGTATGAAGCTCCTTGAACATCCATTTTTGTCAAAATATAGTTTGTTGTACCATTAAGAATGGCTTTGATTTTTGTTATTTTGTTTCCGGCAAGAATTGTTTTTATAGGCATAATTAGCGGGATTCCGCCTGCAATTGCCGCTTCATAAAGTACAACTTTATTATGTTCTTCGGCAAAATTAAATAATTCTTCACCGTGTTTTGCAAGAAGTTCTTTATTTGCGGTAACTATGTGTTTGCCGTTTTTTATCGCTGTTTTAATCAAGTCAAAAGCAGGTTCTACGCCGCCTACTAATTCTGCAACAATTTGTATATCAGGGTCATTAACTACATCATAAGCGTTATCAGTAATAATGCTGTCATTCAACCCCTCGATATTACGTTTTTTATTTTTGCTGCGAACTGCAATTTTTACTACTTCTACATTGTCAAAATTTTTCAGAGTTTTGAAAACTCCAGAGCCGACTGTTCCCAGTCCAATAAGTCCGATTTTAATTTTATTCTTTTCCATGTGGCTATTGTAGCACAAATATCTTTTTTATGTCTAAGTGTGAAGAATGTGTTTTATATGGTTGTTTTTCAAAAACAACGGAAATAATTTTTTCAATTCTTAAAAACTCATCTATGTAAACCATTTTTAACATGCTACTTGCAAAAATCTATTTTTTGGATATCATGGGGATATTGATGTAATAACTAGCTAGAAAAGGAAATAATATCATGGCAAAACATTGTGAAATATGCGGTAAAGCTCCTATTAAAGCAGCTAAATTGACTTTCTCACACAAACAAATTGTTCATACTCAAGAACCTAACTTGCAATCAGTTAAAGCTGTTGTAAACGGTGCAACAAAAAGAATCAGAGTATGTACTTCTTGTTTAAAAGCTGGTAAAGTTCAAAAAGCTATATAAATTGCAGCTTTGTGTATAAAAATTATAAAAAAAGAAAGACTTTTTAGTCTTTCTTTTTTTGTGAATGTATCTTATGCATCATATCGTTTAAATGATTTTTCTATATTTTTTGAGATAACAGATTTTGTTGTGTCGTATTCTGTTGTTAGAGAAGCAATTTCTGTATCTAAACTTTTCATTTTCATATCTATTTTTTGTTCTTTGTTTTCGATTTTATTTTTTTCGGTGTTATACTTGGCTTCTGCTTTTGCTATTGCTTCTTCGTCAGGGACTTCTGATATGTTCTTGTCAGTTGCGTAGTTACCCTGATAATAATATCCATCATCACTTATAGATGATATATAGACCATACCGGTCTTGAGCATTTCCTGCATGTAGCTTGCATCATCAATTCTATTATTTTCTGTCCATCCATCAAGACATATTCTGTTGAACATAGTGTCATAGAAACTTGCTTCTAAACAGGTATCAGACTCATCTTCAGCATCTGTATCAACCGGGATTGTAAATTTGAAATCGTCATTTTTAGGATCATACATATTTGATTCTGATTTTTTTCCTACATTTGTGGTATAATCATTATTTTCAGGGCCTTTCATTGCTCCAACATAAGCTGTTAAAAATACATCAACAATATTGTTTAAGTTAATCCCAACTGTAGTATGGTCGTTTCTATCAGGGTGGAACAATCTTCCGCCATTGTGTCCTGAAGTATAAGTAAAGCCTAAATACTGAGAAGATTCTTTTACAACGTCAGCATTATATGAATCATGTTTGCCGTCAACTTCGTGTCCAAGTTTTGTACCAACAGTATTCATGTGTTCTGCTAGTGTTTTTGCGCCGCCATCAAAATTTAGTCTATCGTGTTTTTCTGTATTATCACATAGTTTTTTGTTATTAGTGCCCCATGTGTTATTAATTTCTTTTGCTGCCTCTTGGATATTTGAATCCGGGTAAATAAGGTCATATACTGCATTATATGCAGCCTGTAAAGCTGCATCACTTGCAGAAGTTCCGCCAAGAATTGTGCCGAATTGATCTGTTATCCAGTTCAAGAAGGATGGAGAATTTTCACTTTCTCCAACGATTTTTTCCTGTAAATATGCCGTTTCGTATATTGGAGTTTTTTCACCTTGTGGTGACGATAAACTCAAATAATATTGCGCTTTATCATTTAATAAATCTGCAAGAGTTACTGATTGAGATGTTGCACCTTGTTCTGTACCATTTCCTGAATTGACACAGAATTTTTCATAACTTCCTGCATTTGTAGGCAGTTTTGCTCTATCATCGGTTGTTCCCATTGTCATACCCCATGAGGCAGAATCCTCACATTTTGCAGTGATTAAATCTATCAATTCATCATACGTAATTTCTGTTGTTGCGCTGGTTGAATTGGATGTGGTACCTATACCGATTGTATTTCCATAAGTTATACCTTGTATTGTTGCAGCTTTATTAGGGGTAATGATATTTTGCCCTGCAAGTGCTTCGATAAATTTGTTACGCACATCAGAAGATGGTGTGCCTGAAAGACCTTCTGCAGGAATTCCGGCAGCTCTTGCGGCTGCTGCGTATGCAGAATTTAGAACTACTCTGTTTTTTGCATCCGTCACTAGTTTTGGATAATAGTCGTTATAAATAGACGGTGTCATCAACAATCCGTATGTCAAATCCATTTGGCTTGTTTGTGAGCCATAATAATCGAAAACAAGTTTTGTAGTATTTAATGCGTTTTGATAAGTTGTAGAAACGTTTTCCATATCACGAGAAAGTGCAATTTTCTGGTGAGACAGATTCATAGATTGGAATTCACAGTCTGATTTTCTGGCTGTGATTGTTAATAATCTTGCTTGTTCTGCAGCTAAACTCATTGTATTCCTTTCATTGATTTTCGCATATACTTATTTTTATACGGTTTCATGTAGTATTACGGCTTTTTGGGGGATAAACTTTAAAATTCGGACTCTTTTTGTAACAATTGTTAATAATTTTTAAAATAAAATATTTACAGTAAAATTGTAGATAAAGAGATACTTCGGCTAAAGCCTCAGTATGACATTTTGCTTATTTTATACATATAGTTTTAAGCAGGGGATAATTGCCAGTAAGTTACTTGCACTGCGTTGTCATTCTGAGCAAAGCGAAGAATCTCCAGATTGAAGTATATTATGAATAAACAAGGATATATTTATATCATTACAAATTGTTCAAATAAAACTTTGTATATTGGTGTTACATCAAATTTAGTAAAAAGAATTTGGGAACACAAAAATCATGTGGTAGATGGGTTTAGTAAAAAATATAACCTTAATAAATTAATATATTATGAAGTATATGATGATATAGGGACTGCTATAAGCAGAGAAAAATATTTAAAAGGTAAAAAAGAGAATTTAAAATAAATTTGATTGAAACAATAAATAAGGATTGGAAAGATTTGTATGATGAAATCATATAAAATATTATAATTAAATAAGGAGAAAAATATGGGTAAAAGAATCGGTATTGATGTTGGTGGTACAAATGTGAAAATTGCACTGGTAGATGACAAAGGTAAAATTATATATTCAAACAGTGTACCAACTTATGCAAAAATGGGGTATGAATACACTGTTAATAATATTAAACAGGCTATTAGAGACTTGATGAAAGAAACTAATACTACAGCTAAAGATATCGAAGGCATTGGTTTTGACTTCCCGGGACAGGTTGACTGCAAAACAGGTGTGGTAAAATTAGCCCCTAATATTCCTGGCTGGGTTAATGTGCCTATTGCCAAAATGATTGAAGATGAATTTCATATTCCTACACGTATTGATAACGATGTTCGTTGTGCGGCTTTAGGGGAATTAAACTTTGGAGCAGGCAAAGGTTGTGAAAATTTCGTATGTATAACGGTTGGTACAGGTATCGGTTCCGGGCTTGTTATCAATGGGAAACTTGTTCGCGGTGCTTCAAATGCTGCCGGAGAAATTGGACACATAAAATTGCAAATGAACGGCGGACCAATTTGCGGGTGTGGTGATACAGGTTGTTTGGAAGCGTTTGCATCAGGACCTAGCATTGTTGCGATGGCTCAAGACTACATAAAAGGCGGAAAGTCTACAAAATTCAGAGAAATGGCTGCAGCCGAAGGTGGCGAAATTACACCTTATATGGTCGCAAAAGCTGCGGAAGAAGGTGATCCTGTTGCAAAAAGAATATTTGAAATCGTTGGAGAGTATATTGGTATTGGTTTAACAAGTGTTATTAACCTTTTGAATCCGGAAAAAGTGATTATTGGTGGTGGTGTTGCGGAAGCCGGAGAGTTATTACTTGAACCAATCAGAAGAACTATAAAAGAACGTGCAATGGTTGTTGCTGGTTCTGCTGTAGAGATTGTTCCTGCTGAGCTCGGAAATTCTGCAGGGGTAATTGGTGCAAGTATGCTGATTGAAAGTTAATTTCTAATTTAAATAATAATTTTTTGGCGGAAAGAAGTTTTAACTTCTTTCCGCCCATATTTAACCCTCCTCGCCGGAGAGGGAATTATGTTTTTTCTTTACTTATAAATAAACGGGGCTAACTCTTCTAATCTGTTGAAAAATTTATCAGATTTTTTTACAATAATTTTTTGCAGTATAAGCAGGTTTGCGCATTCAATGGATGTTGCTTTGCAACTATCGAGTGCGTAGTGCATTGTTTTTATTAGATCGTATATGTCACAGTATTCTGATTCAAGTTTATTATATGTGTCCTGCATATTACTCCTTAGATAACTAAACTTATCTTTGTGATAACTTTAACATCTGGTTTTAATTTTGTCAATAGTATAAAATAGTTATCATGAAGAATAATAAAGTAACTAAAATAACAAGATTGTTTGGCATGAAAATTAAGATAGAAAGAATAAAAAGAAATCTTTCGCAGGAAGAGCTGGCTGCTTTATCAGGAGTTAGCAGACCTACAATAGGTGCAATAGAAAGAGCTGAAAATATTCCATCTATAGAAACTGCTGCAAGTATTGCCAGAGCACTCAATTTAGATCTTGATAAATTATTTATTTTTGACGGATTGGAATAAATCTGGTTTTGCACATATCTTCCTTTACTTTAAAATAATTTTTCTATAAACTATTAGTATGATTTACTTTTTCTATGGGGATGAAGAATTTAATATTTCTAATGAAATCAAGAAATTTAAAGATAAACTTGATAAAGATTTTATTGAAATGAGTTACAAATATTTTAATAACCCTAAATTTCCGGATTTAGTTGCAGCTATCAAATCCCAGCCTATGATGTTTGGGAAAATGCTTTTAGAAATTAACTGCCTTTCTTATTTGAGTGGAAAAAGTGCAGAAGACGGCGGGCTTGATGATAAACAAATTAAACAGATTACAGAAGCATTAGACAGTGTCGGCGAAAATTTAGATATTATTTTTGTGGCTCAACTTCCGCCTGACAGCCAGAAAAAAATAGATAAACGTAAAAAATTCTTTAAAGTTTTATCAAAATATAACGCAAAAGAATTTCCGCAAATTCCATCATATAAGACTGCTGAACTTGAATCATGGATTAAGCAGCAGGGAAAATCAAAAGACCTGAAATTATCAGACACAGTGGTTTCAGAAATGCTTATTCAGATAGGTTCAAATTTACGCCTTTTAGATTCAGAGCTGGAAAAGTTGAAAATTTTTGCCGGAGACAAGCCTGTAACTATAGATATGGTCAGAGAAATTTGCGTTACAAATGAAGATTTGTTTGCATTTGCAGACTTCTTAATTCTGGAAAATAAATCAAAAGCGCTTATTGAATACCAAAAACTTTTAACAAAAAAACATCCGCTTGAAATATTATCTGTGCTTCATACTCTTTTGCATGGAAAAATTCAGATTAAAGCAAATTCTGCAAAATATAATGCGGAGGAAATTGCAAAAATTATAAATATGCACCCGTATAGAGTTAAGCTTGAATTACAAAAGTTAAAAAATATTTCACTGAAAAATTTGGTGAAACTGAAAGAAAATTTGACAGAAGCAGAATATAAAATTAAGTCCGGACAAGCAAATCTGGATATTGACAGGGAGATTGAATATGCAATATTACAATAGCGAAATTTTCCAAAAATATCCAAAACTTTTAGAATACTTTGAAAACGGAATTCATAGTGAAGATAAAAATATAAGCCACTGTTTATTATTCTGGGGCCCTGATATTCTTTCGCAATGCGAACTTGCACTCGAGGTTGCAAGACTTTTGAACTGCAGTGAAGACGGAAGAAAAGATTGTGATTGCTTAAATTGCCGATGGATAAGGGAGCAATCTCATCCGGCTGTAAAAATTTATACAAGAATGGATTTTAAAGAAAGCGGAAAATCTTCTGAGGACGGAGAGGCATCAAAGGGCAAAAAGAATATAAATATTGAACAGGCAAAAGCAATCATAAATGAACTGTCAATTTCTAGTGACTATCACAGGGTTTATATTTTTTGCGATAGGGATGAGGATGGAAATTTATTACCATTAAACAAATGGAATTTTCCGGAAGCAACTTCAAATGCTTTATTAAAAACTTTTGAAGAACCTCCGCATAATACTACTTTTATATTTTTAACGAAAGACAAATCAGATATAATTTCTACTGTTGTATCTCGTGCTCAGTCATTTTTTGTGCCAGCTTCAGTAAGTGAAGATTCGGATTATAGTTTAGTAGAAAGTTTTATACAAAATTATTGGATGTTGAATAAAAATCAAGTTTTGGAGTTTGAAACAAACCTTACAAATTTGATAGGTTCAAATGAGGCTAAAGTTATATTTACACAAATGCAAAATTATATGTTATCAGTGATAAAGGCAAATTCCGATAATAAGCAGTTATTCTATCGAGTTATTCGTGATTTGAGTTATGTTGAAGATGCAAAACGTCAAATTGGGTTAACTCCGGCAATGAACATTCAAACAGTTGTGGAAAATTTAAGTTTTAAGATGATTTTATAAGGTGTTTCCTGTTGGCAAATGACGATTAGATATGAACCCAAATCGGGGTTGTATGTATTGGTGCACAGCAGTCAGAACTTTCAGTGGCTAATCAAAAAAATAGATTCCGAACTGAGTTCGGAATGTCAGTGCTCGCTATACCCGATTTTTGGGCAGATTGGGTGAAATTTGTATATAAGTCTCTAAATAACAAGATTACTTTACAAATATTTGCAATGTAATCTGCAAGCATGTTATAATTTTATGGCGTGAAAGTTTAAAGATGGAGAATTTTATTATGGATTATGGTGAACTTATAAGGGAGTTGCTTTTGGTAACTGCTTCCTCTTATCTTATTGGTTCTATACCTACTGGTTATATTGTTGTAAAACTGTTTACAGGTCAAGATATTAGAACAATAGGTTCCGGCTCAACCGGAGCAACAAATGTAAAACGTGTAATGGGTAAAAAATGGTTTTTTATAGTTATGCTTTTGGATGCATTAAAAGGCGCATTACCTGTTGTTTTGGCTGCATGTTTTATGTCTGCATTTAAGGAAATTGGTTTATTACCTGTTATAGCTGCTGTTTGTGTGATTTTAGGACATAGTAAGTCTGTCTTCTTGAATTTTACAGGCGGGAAATCTGTGGCTTCAGGTGTTGGTACATTAATGGCACTTAATTGGCAGGCTGGTTTAATTATTGCTGCAGTTTGGGGTGTGGTTACATGGGTTTCTAAATATGTGTCTTTAGGTTCTATTGTGGCACTTGCTCTTGCACCTTTGATAATGTGGTTTTTGAACGCTCCTATCGCTTATATTATTTATGCTTTAATTGCTGCAATTTATGTAATTTATTTGCATAGGGAAAATATTAAAAGGTTGCGTCAGGGAACTGAAAACAAGGTTAGACAGTAAATATGGAAAATAGTAAAAGAGAATTATTATTTTTAAGCTTTATATTAATCTTAAGTTCGTTTGGTGTAATTTGGTTTTGCGCTTGTAAGGATACCTTACTGGAGAATCTCGTTTTTAATAAAATTGATGATTCTGTTAAGCTTCAAAAAATTATACCGTATTCAAAAGCCCGTACGATTGCCAGATATTCTGATGTGGAATCGTTTGCAATTATTAAT
>ERZ824600.2688-NODE-2688-length-18304-cov-18.793085_pt1 | contig 18304 bp, 16 predicted proteins | sample MGYA00519933_ERZ824600 | MGnify/ENA primary metagenome ERZ824600 (study PRJEB31778, sample SAMEA3449178) | human gut metagenome | biome: human gut; feature: human-associated habitat; material: faeces | place: United Kingdom | collected 2010/2012 ... | reverse complement strand
CCTATGACCCTCTGCTTGTAAGGCAGATGCTCTCCCAGCTGAGCTAAGCTTCCATATTTCTTAGGTTTTTGTTGCTTGTGTTTCACAACATGATATATTATACACTAAGATCCCGCATATGTCAACACTTTTTTGCAAAAAAAATTCACTTTGTATACTTGCACAATGAAATTTGCGTTATCAACAATGCAGATTGTGCTATTTTTATAAATACTGCGCGCGAATTACTCTATTGACATTTTTTCTTTTATAATGTATAATAATATTACAGAAAATTATAGGAGGAAGTTTTCATGGATATTTCAGCAATATTGGCTGACGGCAGCATAGCGTATTCATCTATACAGCTTGTAAGGATATTGGTATGGATAGTTGTTGGCATAGTTATCGGCAATAAGGCTAAGGCGGCGGGGCTTTCATTCGCACCGTACTTCCTGCTGACATGGCTGTTGGGGCTTATCGGTCTTGCTATCTCGCTTATTCTGATAAACAATAAGAAGAATTCTTACAACCCGTACAACCGGTTCAGCCAGTATCAAAATCCCAATCAGTATAATCAGTACCAAAATCAGTATGATCCAAATCAGAGCCGGTACAACCAGTATGGTCAGAACGGTCAGTATGACCAGTACGGTCAGCAGGGCTATTATCAGCAGAATAACTACCGGCAGAACCCTTATCAGAACGCGCAGGCTCAGCAGTTCCACACCTGCCAGCATTGCGGCAATAAGCAGAAAGAGGGCGGCTTCTGCGAGATCTGCGGCGGCAAGCTCGATTAAGCTATAAAGGCAACACCGCACAACTACCGCCTAGCGGCTTTGTGCACATCTTGTTTGCGTTTTTGCGAAGCCAAAACAATTTTCCGTCATATCACCCAAAACCTCCTAGCTTAACGCGAGTTTAAGCGTTGTCGGCTTTAGGCGATCTGACGAAAAATCTGACGACGCGATCTGCACACAATAGTTGTGCGGTATTGCCTAAAATTTCAGCGCACGGCTTTTTACGGTCGTGCGCTTTTTTTGCAGGAAATATATTGTTCACATAACATTCCTTGATTTTGTGACAGTATGGTGATATAATAAACTAAATATGTTCATGCAAAAGGGGCGGCGGGTATGTCGATATTCGGTATCTTTAAAAAGAAAAAGGGCGGCAGTACTGAAACTGCGCTCGAAAAGCACGTTCGCGAGCTGAAATGCCGCAAGATAAGCCTTGTCGATACCGACTTGGACGAGCTTGCCGCCGATATGCAGCGCGACCCGCAGAGCGTCATGAAGCTCACGCCCGTCAATTATTACGCTGTGAAGAACGAGTACATTCTCGCGCTGGTGTATATGTCGGCTGATTACAGCGAAGCTTATGTGAAGTTCAAGCGGGTGGCTTATGAAAAAGTAACGGGCGAAACGGGGCTTTTCCAACTGGATAAGCACACGCTCGCCCGCTTTCTTGCTAAGGTGGGTATTATGATAAACGTTGATGCCGATAAGGCTGATACGTCGGAAAATTCAGCGCCTTGAGAAAAGCCTGCTTACACCTTTTACTATGGCGAAAGCCAGCAAACCTATCAGCACGCCAAAAAGCGCGCCCGCAAGCACGTCGGTAGGGTAGTGCACGCCGAAATAGTTGCGCGAAAAGCCGATAAGCGCCGCGACGATGTACGCCGCCGTGCCCAGCTTTTTATCGTACATGAAAATGGCGGTGGCCGCGGCGAAAGAGCTTGCGGTGTGCCCCGAGGGGAACGAAAAGCTGCCGGGGTGCGGTATCACGGTATCGAGCGCGGGCTGTAAGGTGAATGGTCTTGGACGTCGGATCAGCTTTTTTACAAGATGTTCATTCAGCAAAAGCTCGAGAAGCAGGGCGGTGAGCACCGTGCAGCCTGCGCGGCGGCGTTTTGCGAAAAAGAGCATCACGATGCCCGCGAGTATCCAAAAAACGCCTGCCTCGCCCATATAGGTGAAAGCGCCGAAAAATACGTTCAGCGCCTTGCAGTGAAGTCTTTGCAGCGCTTCCAGCAGGCTGAGGTCAAGCTGAGTTATACTGTTCATAAAAGTTTACCTCCGGTGTTTGTTATATTATAACACATGCCGCGCAAATAAGTCAATAATGTCAACAATAATCTTCAAAGGAGATATGTAATAACATGGTGAAATTATTTCGCTATCTGAAAAATTATAAGATAGAGAGCATTCTCGGGCCGCTCGGCAAATTCCTCGAAGCTATATTTGAGCTGATAGTGCCGATAGTTATGGCGAACATCATCGACATAGGTATCAAAAATTCCGATAAGCCGTACATCTACCGTATGTGCGGCGTGCTGGTGATGCTCGGCGTGCTGGGTCTTGCCGCCTCGCTCACAGCGCAGTATTTCGCGGCAAAAGCAGCGGTAGGCTTTGGCACTGAGCTGAGAAACGACCTTTTCCGCCACATAAACACCTTCTCGCACGCCGAGATAGATAAAATAGGAAGCTCCACTCTGGTAACGCGCATGACAGTTGACATCAACACCGCGCAGACGGGCGTTAATATGCTTCTGCGCCTTTTCCTGCGCGCGCCTTTTATCGTTATCGGCGCTGTTATAATGGCGCTCTCCATCTCGGTAAAGCTGACTCTCATCTTTTTAGCTTCCATACCCCTGCTCTGCGCGGTGATCTGGTACGTTATGCACCGCACTGTGCCGATGTACAAGAAGATACAGAAAAAGCTGGATAAGACGACCCTTCTCACGGGCGAAAACATCGCGGGCGTTAGAGTTATCCGCGCTTTCTCGCGTCAGAACGACGAGGAGAAGGACTTCCGAATGGAAACCGAAGCGCTTCAGATAATGCAGGTAGGCGCGGGAAAAGTTTCCGCTGTGATGAGCCCGCTGACATACGTTATAGTCAATATCGCCACTATGCTTATCATATGGTGCGGCGGTATCAGCGTAGACCACGGCGGCATCACTCAGGGCGAGGTCATCGCGCTTGTAAACTACATGACGCAGATACTGCTTTCGCTTATCCGCCTTGCCGAGCTGATACAGACTCTTACCAAGGCGCAGGCTTCCTCGCTGAGAATACTTGAGATATTCGATAAGTCCTCTTCGCTCACCGACGAGGGCAGCAAGCACATCACCGAAAATGCAGAAGCTCCCGCAGTAGAATTCAGAAACGTGAAGTTCAGCTATGTAAGCTCTGAGCGCGACTCGCTCGACGATATAAACTTCACTGCGGCGCGCGGCGAAACTATCGGCGTTATCGGCGGTACGGGCTGCGGAAAATCTACGCTTGTGAACCTTATCCCCCGCTTTTACGACGTTACGGGCGGCGAGGTGCTCGCGGGCGGCGTGAACGTAAAGGATTATCCTTTCGAGCAGCTGCGCGCTATGGTGGGCATAGTTCCGCAGAAGGCTGTGCTTTTCAAGGGCACTATCCGCGAGAATATGCAGTGGCGCGATAAAAACGCTGCCGATGAAGAGATAATGAAAGCCCTCGATATAGCGCAGGCTCTCGACTTCGTTTCGAAAAAGCCGAAGGGGCTCGATTATGAACTTGAACAGGGCGGCAGAAACCTTTCGGGCGGTCAGAAACAGCGCCTTACGATAGCCCGCGCACTGGTAGGCGATCCAGAGATACTCATTCTCGACGACAGCGCCTCCGCTCTCGACCTCGCTACCGACGCGGCGCTGAGAAAAGCCATCGCGCAAAAAACCGAGGGCATGACGGTGTTCATAGTTTCGCAGCGCGTATCTTCCATACGCAACGCGGATAAGATAATAGTGCTTGACGACGGCAGAATGGCGGGCATCGGCACGCACGAAGAGCTTTTTGACAACTGCGAAGTTTACAAGGAGATCTGTATGTCGCAGCTTACAGCAGAGGAGGCGAAGAAAAATGGCTAAGTTACCCGTAAAGCAGCAGGGCAGCGCTTCGGCGGTAAAGCCGCTTCTCCGCTATCTTAAACCATACAGAAAAGAGCTTACAGCGGCGCTGGTGCTTGCAGTCATAAACGTAGCGGCTACCCTTTACGCGCCTATACTAACGGGTCATGCGGTAGACCTTATAATCGCCCCCGGCAAGGTAGATTTCGCGGGGCTGAAACCGCTGCTGGTGAAATTCGCGGTCACTATCGTTATAGTAGCGCTCTCGCAGTACGCAATGACGCTCTGCACCAACAAAACAGCTTTCTCGGCGGTAAAAGACCTGCGAAACGACGCTTTCGCGAACCTGAACCGTCTGCCGCTGAGATACATCGACTCTCACCCCAAAGGCGATATAATCAGCCGACTTATCTCAGACATCGAGCAGATCTCAGACGGCTTGATAATGGGCTTCGCTCAGCTTTTCACGGGCGTTGTTACAATTGTCGGCACGCTGGGCTTTATGCTCTCGATAAACGTGAAGATAACCCTTATAGTGGTAGTGCTCACGCCGATCTCGCTTTTTGCAGCGCGCTACATCGCTAACAATACTTTCAAATTTTTCAAACAGCAGTCGCAGGTGCGAGGCGAGCTAACGGCGTTCGTTGAGGAAATGACGGGCAACCAGAAAACAGTAAAAGCTTTCGCCCACGAGGACGAGGCTGAGGAAGGCTTCGGCGAAGTAAATCAGCGCCTGAGCGACGTAAGCGTAAGCGCGATATTCTTCTCATCTATGACCAACCCCGTTACCCGCTTTATAAACGGTCTTGTATACGCGGCGGTAGGCATAGTCGGCGCTATATCCGTTATCGGCGGACATTTCTCGGTAGGTATGCTCTCCTGCTTCCTCACCTACGCTAACCAGTACACCAAGCCTTTTAACGAGATCTCGGGCGTTATCACCGAGCTTCAGGGCGCGCTCGCTTGTGCAAAGCGCGTGCTCGAGCTTATCGACGAGCCGCAGGAGATACCCGACGCGGAGGACGCTCATGTGCTTACCGAGGTGGACGGAACTATGCACGCGGAAAACGTGTACTTCTCTTACGACCCGAAAGTTCCGCTCATTGAGGAATTTAACCTTGACGTAAAGCCCGGTCAGCGCATCGCGATAGTCGGCCCTACGGGCTGCGGCAAGACTACCTTTATAAATCTGCTCATGCGCTTTTACGACGCGGACAAGGGCAGCATTTCGGTAAGCGGTCTGCCTATAAAGAGCTGCACGCGCGACTCGCTGCGCTCGGTATACGGCATGGTATTGCAGGACACTTGGTTGAAAACAGGCACTATACGCGAAAACATCAGCTACGCCCGCCCCGACGCGGAGTTCAAGGACGTAGAAGCGGCAGCGAAAGCGGCTTACTGCGACGGCTTTATCCGCAGACTTGAAAACGGCTACGACACCGTGATAACTGAGGACGGCGGAACGCTTTCGGCAGGTCAAAAACAGCTTCTTTGCATTGCGCGCGTAATGCTCGCACTGCCGCCGATGCTGATACTCGACGAGGCGACCTCCTCGATAGATACCCGTACCGAGATACTCATTCAGAAAACTTTCAACAAGATGATGGAGGGCAGAACGAGCTTCATAATCGCCCACCGCTTATCCACGATAAAGGAAGCCGACTGTATTCTGGTAATGAATGCGGGCCATATAGTAGAGCAGGGAACTCACGGCGAACTTATGGCGAAAGAAGGTTTTTATGCTAAGCTTTACAATTCGCAGTTTGAGAGCTGAGAAAAAATTTGCGGCGAATTATAAAAAAGTGTTGAAATTTGTTTTGAAGTGTGCTATAATAGACTTGTGTATATGGTGCGCATATGGAAAGTATGCGTATCAGAGATAAAATTTTGGAAGGAATGGTAAAGAAAGATGAGCAGATCACAGACAAAGCAGAAAAAATCTTCGGCTGCTAAAAATGTTGCGATATTTTTTATCGTTTTCATAATACTGGAAGGCTTGATAGTTTTCGGACTTTCAAAGCTCTTTAAAAACGAGGATTCGGTAGTTACTATCGGCGGATACAGCTTCTACCTGATGGACAGCGACAACATGGCGCCAGACTCGCCGAAAAATTCGCTCGTTATCGCGGCGGAGGGCGTGCCCTCACCCGATAAGACGGGTTACGCAGTGCTTTGCAAAAACGTAGGAGGCGAAGGCACTACCGTGGGCTGGCTGCTGGACGTAAGCTCTAAGGGCGATACGGTAGACGGCGTAGTTTACACAGTTTACCAGAACAGCGCCCCCGATAAGCATTACGACCTCAAGAGCGATGATATTATCGGCATAGCTACCAGCTATTACATGACAGCGGGCAAGATAATCTCCTTCGTGGCAACGCCTTTCGGCATGGCTATCTGCATAGCCGCTCCGCTGGTGCTGCTCGTAGTTATCGAGCTGATAATGGCTATCGCGCGCCGCTCTAACGACGATGATTATGATGACGACGATGAGGATTACGATGACGAAGGCGATGAGAACGTTACCCTAGACGATTTCCTCTACGGCGGTGAAAACGACGAAGTTTACACATCTGAAAAGCCTAAGGATACATATCAGGAAGAGTTTGAGGATAAGTACGCTTCCATGATGCGCAAAAATGAGCGTCCCGCTCCCGTTTACGAAGAGCCTGAGCAGCCTGTGGAAGAGCCTGTTTATGAAGAGCCGGCACAGCCCGTTCAGCCTGTACAGACCGAAGAGCCCGCTCCCGCGCCTGTTCAGCAGGAAGCCCCCGCAGAAGAGCCTGCCGTGGAAGCTAAGCCCGAGATCGACCCCACTTATTACGAGCGCGCATCTAAGATGATCGACGAGGCAGTTACCACTAAGGAAGAGCCGCAGGAAGCTCCCGCAGAAGAGCCTGCACCCGCGCCCGCTCCTGAAAAGAAGCCCGAGCCTGCACGCAGACCTCGCCCCGCAAACGGTCAGCCGCCGAGAAAGAGACCTCCTCAGCACGGCGCACGTCCCGCAGGCGCACGCAGACCCGCACAGCACAGACCCGCGAACCGTCCCGCCGCACCTCGTCAGGACGCAAACGCAGCTCTCGCACAGCTTATGAAGATGATGGAAGAAGAGCAGAACAAGCTGAAAGACCAGAACAAGGATAAGTAAGCTTGTACGCAAAATTTACATTGCGTTCATAAATGTGCTTGACAAGGGCAACTTAATATGCTATAATAAATATACCTCTTTATGAGGTATATTTTTTTGCGCTCTTTTGCGTGAAAATCATAAGTTACCTCAGGGCTTTTTAATAGCGAAAAGCCTGCGCATAATGCGTATGAGGGAGGCAGACCGCACCCGGCTTTTGTTCTCGGCGGGGTGTAAATTTCGTCAGGAGGTGCCGAACATGAGAGTTAAGATCACCCTCGCGTGCACAGAGTGCAAGCAGAGAAACTACAACACTAAGAAGAACAAGAAGAATGACCCTGACAGACTTGAAATGAACAAATACTGCAAGTTCTGCAAGAAGCATACTCTTCACAAAGAGACCAAGTAATTGGAAAGGGGCTTTTGTTAATGTCTAAGAAAGCTGATTCCAAGAAAGAGGTCAAGTCTTCTAAGAAAGACTCCGCCAAAAAAACTAAAAAAGGCGGCATCAAAAAGTATTTCAGAGATCTGAAATCTGAGATCAAAAAGGTTGTCTGGCCCGATAAGGCTAAGGTAGTCAACAATACCGGCATCGTAATAGGTGTAATGGTAGTAGTTGGTCTGTTCCTTTTCGGTATAGACACCGCGCTGATGGCGGGCATGAACGCTCTGCTGTCGATAGGCGGCAAGTAAGCCGCACGGAAGGTTTTCACAGCTTCAATGTTTTGGGAGGAAGATACAAATGGCTGATAACGCAAAGTGGTATGTGATCCACACCTATTCGGGTTATGAGAACAAGGTGAAACAGAATATTGAAAAGGTAGTAGAAAACCGCAAACTGCACGACCTTATCTGCGAGATAAGAATACCTATGGAAAGCTATACCGAGGTAAAGGAAGCGAAAAAGGTCGAGGCAGAAAGAAAGCTTTTCCCCAGCTATGTGCTCGTGAAAATGGTCATGACCGATGATTCGTGGTACGTTGTAAGAAACACCCGCGGCGTTACCGGTTTCGTAGGTCCCGGATCAAAGCCCGTGCCCCTCAGCGATAAAGAGGTAGAGGCTCTGGGAGTAGAAACAGGCGCTATGACCGTAGAGGTAGATTACAGCGTGGGCGATAACGTGGTGGTTACCACAGGCTCTTTCGAGGGCTTTACAGGCGTTGTTTCGAGCATAGACCTCGAGGCTCAGACCGTAGAGGTAGTAGTTTCGATGTTCGGCAGAGAAACACCCGTAAGCCTGCCCATCTCACAGATCAAGGCAGAGGATTAAAGCTTTAACATTCAAAGGAAAAAACGCAGTTTTTATGTACGAAACTGTGACAAGTGGGAGAGTTGATCGCACAGCTCGCCTTACCACAATTTTATGGAGGTGCGAATAAGATGGCACAAAAGGTAGTAGGCTTGATTAAGCTTCAGATCCCGGCAGGAAAGGCAACTCCTGCTCCCCCTGTTGGTCCTGCTCTGGGTCAGCACGGTGTAAACATCATGGCATTCACAAAGGACTTTAACGAGAGAACTAAGAACGACATGGGTCTTATCATCCCTGTTGTTATCACAGTTTACGCTGACCGTTCTTTCTCGTTTATCACAAAGACTCCGCCTGCGGCTGTTCTTATCAAGAAGGCCTGCAAGATCGAATCCGGCTCGGGCGAACCTAACAAGACTAAGGTTGCTACTATTACTAAAGAGCAGATCCAGAGCATTGCAGAGCAGAAAATGCCCGACCTCAACGCAGCTAACATTGAGTCTGCAATGAGCATGATCGCAGGTACCTGCCGTTCGATGGGCGTTGTAGTAAAAGACTGATACAGCCATCGAGGCAAGAAGGTGGGAGGATCAGGCTCTGAAAAATGAGCGCTGAGCTCCGTCATGACCACTAACAAGGAGGATTTATAATGAAACACGGCAAGAAATATGTTGACAGTGCAAAGGCTGTTGATAAGTCGAAGCTTTATGACGCTCCTGCTGCTCTCGAGCTTGCAGCCAGCGGCGCAAAGGCTAAATTTGATGAAACAATAGAGGCTCATATCCGTCTGGGCGTTGACTCTCGTCACGCTGACCAGCAGGTAAGAGGCGCAGTTGTACTGCCCAACGGTACCGGTAAGAAGGTAAGAGTTCTTGTATTCTGCAAGGAAGACAAGTTCGAGGCTGCTAAGGCTGCCGGCGCTGAGTACTACGGCGGTATGGATTATGTAGATAAGATCGCTAAAGAAGGCTGGATGGACTTTGACGTAGTTATCGCTTCACCCGACATGATGGGCGTAGTTGGACGTCTTGGTAAGATCCTCGGACCTCGCGGACTTATGCCTAACCCCAAGGCAGGTACTGTTACCCCTGACGTAGCTAAGGCTGTTACCGAGGCTAAGGCAGGTAAGATCGAGTATCGTCTTGACAAGACCAACATCATTCACTGCCCCATCGGCAAGGCTTCTTTCGGAGCTGAAAAGCTTGAGGAGAACTTCAACACACTTATGGAAGCTATCGTAAAGGCTAAGCCTGCGGCTGCTAAGGGTCAGTACCTCAAGAGCGTGGTAGTAGCTTCTACCATGGGCGTTGGTATCAAGGTAAACACTGCTAAGTACGGCGCATAATTCTAATTACTGAATATTTTTTCAAGAGCTGTCGAAGAAATTCGGCGGCTCTTTTTTGTTTGCACGTTTGTTTACTATGCACAACTTGTGGCTCGAATATTAATGATTATGCACAAAATACTCTGTGTCATTTAGATAAGCATATAGTAAAATGTATATGGCATATGCAAAAAAGCAGTTGACAAAAAGCGATATGTGGTATATAATTAAAGTATAATACTCACGGAAATTGCAAATAATTTGCACTTTTTTAGTGTACTTTATACAAAAATTGTCCAGTCAGGAGGATAAATAATGTCTAACGAAAAAAACACGGATTTCGATTTTTCAAAGATCGACGAGATCCTTGAAAGACACGAGCCTACCGCTGTGATCGCTATTTTGCAGGATATTCAGGAGATATACCGCTATCTGCCTCCGCAGATCTTCCCCTACCTCGCTAAAAAGCTTAACACCAGCGAGGCAAGAATTTACAGCGTAGCGACCTTTTACGAGAATTTCTCGCTCGAACCGAAGGGCAAGTACGTCATCAAGGTTTGTGACGGAACTGCCTGCCATGTAAGAAAGTCGATACCGATACTCACTTACCTGCGCGACGAGCTGGGTCTGAACGAGTCGAAGCACACCACCGACGATCTGACCTTTACGCTGGAAACGGTTTCATGCCTCGGCGCTTGCGGACTTGCGCCCGTACTCACCGTAAACGACGTCGTTCACCCCGAAATGACGCCCGATAAGGCGGCGGCGCTGCTAAAAGAATTAAAGGAGGAGAAATAATGCTGCTTAAAGACAGAAATGCTCTTGACGAGTTCAGAGATCTTTATAAAAACGCTGTGGACGCTCAGAAAAAAAAGATACTCATTTGCGCGGGCACGGGCTGCGTTGCGGGCGGTTCGCTCAAAATTTACGCAAGGCTTATCGAGCTGCTGAAAGAAAAGGGCGTAGACTGCGTAGTTTCGCTGGCTGACGAGCCGCACGATGCCGATTTTCACAAAGGCTCGGTAGGCGTAAAGCGCAGCGGCTGCCACGGCTTCTGCGAAATGGGCCCGCTTGTGCGCATCGAGCCGGGCGGACTGCTTTACACAAAAGTCAAGGTCGAGGACTGCGAGGAGATCGTGGAAAAGACCATCATCGGCGACGAGTACATAGACCGTCTTGCGTACAAGCAGAACGGCGTTATCTACAAACAGCAGGAAGAGATACCTTTTTATAAGATGCAGTCGCGCATAGTGCTTGAGCACTGCGGCCACATCGACGCGACCTCTATCAAGGAGTACCTCGCCATCGGCGGATACCGCGCGGTGGAAAAGGCGCTTTTTGACATGAGCCACGAGGACATACTTAATGAAATGCTCGAATCTAACCTGCGCGGCAGAGGCGGCGGAGGTTTCCCGCTCGGCAAAAAATGGGTGCAGGTAGCACGCCAGCCAGAGCCTGTAAAGTATGTAGTCTGTAATGGCGACGAGGGTGACCCCGGAGCGTTCATGGATCGCTCCATCATGGAGGGTGACCCCCACCGTCTGCTCGAAGGAATGATAATCGGCGGTATAGCTACGGGCGCGCGCGACGGCTACATTTACGTTCGCGCTGAGTACCCGCTGGCTGTTTCGCGTCTGCAAAACGCTATCAAGGAAGCCGAGGAGTTCGGTCTGCTGGGCGATAACATTCTCGGCACTGACTTCTGCTTCCATATGCACATCAACCGCGGCGCGGGCGCTTTCGTCTGCGGCGAGGGTTCGGCACTTACCGCCTCGATAGAGGGCAAGCGCGGTATGCCGCGTGTAAAGCCGCCGAGAACGGTAGAAAAGGGACTTTTTGAGAAGCCCACTGTGCTCAATAACGTAGAAACATTTGCCAATGTGCCCCAGATAATCCTAAAGGGCGCTAAGTGGTACAAGTCGATAGGCCCTGAAAATTCGCCCGGAACTAAGGCTTTCGCGCTGACGGGAAATATCAACAACACCGGTCTGATAGAAGTGCCTATGGGCACGACCCTGCGCGAGATAATCTTCGACGTTGGCGGCGGTATTCGCGGCGGAAAGCAATTTAAGGCTGTGCAGATAGGCGGCCCTTCGGGCGGATGCCTTGTTACCGATAACCTCGATATTTCGCTCGACTTCGACTCGCTGAAAAAGGTCGGTGCTATGATAGGCTCGGGCGGACTTGTAGTAATGGACGAGAGCAGCTGCATGGTAGAAGTCGCGAGATTTTTCATGAACTTCACTCAGAACGAATCCTGCGGCAAATGCGTACCCTGCCGAGAGGGCACAAAGAGAATGCTGGAAATACTGGAGAAAATAGTTGCGGGCAACGGTGAGGACGGCGATATAGAAACGCTGCTCGAGCTTGCCGACACCATCAAATCCACCGCGCTCTGCGGACTCGGCAAGAGCGCCGCAAGCCCCGTAGTTTCCACGATAAAGAACTTCCGCAGCGAGTATGAGGCGCACGTTTACGATAAGAAATGTCCCGCCGGAAACTGCAAGAAGCTGGTAACTTATCAGATAGACCCCGACATCTGCAAGGGCTGCTCGAAGTGCGCGAGAGCCTGCCCCGTAGGCGCGATAAGCGGAGAGATAAGAAGCCCGTTCCACATCGACACCGCGAAGTGCATAAAGTGCGGAGCGTGCATAACGTCGTGCAACTTCAAAGCAGTTAAGGAGGTCTGAAAATGAACAGCAATTTTATGATTATAGACGGCACTCCCATAGCCATAGAGGGCGAAAAGAATCTGCTTGAGCTGATACGCAAGGCGGGCATAGACCTGCCGACTTTCTGCTACTACTCTGAGCTTTCCGTTTACGGAGCCTGCCGTATGTGCATGGTAGAGAACAAATGGGGCGGCATGGAGGCTGCCTGCTCTACGCCGCCGCGCGCGGGTATGGAAATAAAGACCAACACCCCGCGCCTTAGAAAATACCGCAAAATGATACTGGAGCTGCTGCTTTCAAACCACTGCCGCGACTGCACCACCTGCGATAAAAACGGCACTTGCAAGCTTCAGGAACTCGCCGCGCGCTTCGATATACACCGCGTGCGCTTTAATAATCCTAAGTCTGAGCCCGACATCGACGATTCTTCGCTCTCGATAACCCGCGACGCCAACAAGTGCATACTCTGCGGCGACTGCGTAAGAATGTGCAACGAGGTGCAGAATGTCGGCGCGATAGATTTCGCTTTCCGCGGCAGCAAGATGAAGGTCGCCTGCGCTTTCGATAAGCCCATCGGCGAATCTAACTGCGTTGGCTGCGGACAGTGCGCCGCGGTATGTCCCACCGCTGCGATCGTTATAAAGGACGACGCTCACAAGCTTTGGAACGAGCTGAACGACCCCGATACCCTCGCCATCGCGCAGGTAGCTCCCGCCGTTCGCGTCGCCGTCGCCAAGGAATTTGGCTACAAGGGCGAGAACGTTATGGGCAAGATAACCGCTGCGCTCCGCCGCATAGGCTTCGACCTCGTTTTCGACACCTCTACCGCCGCCGACCTGACGGTAATGGAGGAATCGAACGAATTTATCGAGCGCCTCGAAAAGGGCGGGCCTTTCCCAATGTTCACAAGCTGCTGCCCTGCCTGGATAAAGTACGCCGAGAACGAGTACCCCGACTACCTGCCGAACATTTCGAGCTGCCGCTCGCCGATGCAGATGTTCGCTTCCGTCATCGCCGAGCAGTACAAAGACTGCGGCAAGCGCCTGCTTTCTGCGGCGGTAATGCCCTGCACGGCTAAGAAGATGGAGGCGGCGCGCGATGAGTTTAAGGACGAAAACGGCAAGCCTTACGTTGATTACGTCATTACCACACAGGAATTGGTAAAGATGATAAAGCAGGCGGGCATAGTTTTCGCCGACCTCGAGCCGGAGGCGGTAGACCTGCCTTTCGGCACAATGACCGGTTCGGGCGTGATATTCGGCGTTACGGGCGGCGTTACAGAAGCCGTTATCCGCCGCGTTTCTCCCGATAAATCGCTCGCTTCTCTGCGCAACCTCGCTTTCGAGGGCGTTCGCGGATTTGACGGCATCAAGGAGTACGAGATCCTCGCCGACGATACCACGCTGAAGATCTGCGTTGTGAACGGTCTGGGCAACGTCGCGAAAGTTATGGAACGCATCAAAAATGGCGAGAAATACCATCTGATAGAGGTAATGGCTTGTCCGAACGGCTGTATCGGCGGCGGCGGACAGCCGATAGCCACCGCGACCGAGAAGCACAAGCGCGGCGACAACCTCTACGCCGCCGACAAGCTCTGCACGCTGAAATTCTCAGAGGAAAATCCGCTGATGAAAGAGCTTTACGAGGGCATACTCAAGGGCAGAACTCACGAACTGCTTCATGTAAATTATGTAAAATGATAGCATAACTAAAGGCGGGCTGTACGCAAAGTACGGCTCGCCTTATTTTTTTATGCAGAAAATTGAACTGCGCGGGCTTTCAGCCTGCCATCCTCACAGACCAGCGCGTACTCGCGGCAGCCTGTCTGCAAGATCATATCGCTGATGGAGTTTTCGGCGCTGCGGCGGATTATCCTGCGCACGTCGCGCGCCTGAACGCTGCCGCTTTTGCTGACGCTCGTCATACATTCGTCCGCGACCGCGGCGGGGCATTCGGCAGAATAGCTCATGGTACAGCCGATGGTAAGCAAGCGCGATTGCAGCAGGCAAAGCTCTCTTTCCGCCGCCTGCGTCAGCGAAGTTTTGTCCAGCGGGCGGAAAGTTATTATCTCGTCGATCCTGCCGAGCAGCTCGGGCGAGAGCAGCTTTTTCAGCTCAGCCATGCAAGCCTGCGATACGCCCTCGCCCGCACGCTCGCCGAAGCCGACGGTGTGGCGGTTTTCCAGCTCCTTAACGCCCGCGTTGGTCGTCATAATGATGAACGTGTTCGCGAAGCTGACCTTGCGTCCCGCCGAGTCGGTAAGGCAGCCGTCCTCCAAAATTTGCAGCAGCAGGTTGAAAATGTCGGGGTGCGCCTTTTCGATCTCGTCAAAAAGCACCACCGAGTATGGCTTGCGCCGCACCTGCTCGGTCAGCTTGCCGCCCTCCTCGAAGCCGACGTACCCCGGCGGCGCGCCGATCAGCCCCGAAACGCTGTGCCGCTCCATGTACTCCGACATATCGAGCTTTATCAGCGAATCTTCGCGCAGGAAGAGCTTCTCGGCGAGGGTTTTTGCGAGCAGGGTCTTGCCGACGCCGCTGCTGCCCATGAAAATGAAGCTTCCCGCGGGGCGCTCCTTGCCGCTCAGTCCCAGCCTCAGCCGCCGAACCGCCGCGCACACCTGCTCCACCGCCGCGCTTTGTCCGAAAACCTCGCCCTCGATCTCTTCTTCCAGGTGCATCAGTCGCTCGCTTTCGTCCTTTGTCAGCTCGCCGCATGGGATACCTGTTCGGCGGGAGATTACTTTGCATATCGCGCTCTGCGATAGGGCAGGGCGGTGCAGCTCCTCAGCCGCCGCGGCAAGATACTCCTCGCGGCTGGCGCGCCCCGCGATGTAGTCCTCAAAAATGCGCTTGTTGTCCGCACGCTCGCCGCAAAGCTCCGCCGCCGTCATAGCGCAGGCTTCGTCAAGCAGGTCGATGGCTTTGTCGGGAAAATGCTGATCGTTTACATACCTGCCCGCCAACCGCACCGCCAGCCTGATCTCCTCATCGCCGATGTCAACGCCGTGGTGCGCCGCGTAACGCTCGCGCAGACCGAAAAGTATCTTCTCCGTTTCCTCCTCGCTCGGCTCTTCGATGTTCACGCGCTGAAAACGCCTGTCTACCGCGCCGTCTTTCTCGATGGTCTTGCGGTACTCGGCGAATGTCGTCGCGCCGATTATTTTAAGCTGCCCGCGCGCCAGCGACGGCTTCAAGATGTTCGCTGCGTCGATAGCGCCCTCCGCCGCGCCCGCGCCCATTATGTTGTGCAGCTCGTCGATGAAAAGTATAACGTTGCCCGCGCTGACGGCTTCCTCGATGCAGTTTTTCAGCCGCTCTTCAAAGTCGCCGCGGTATTTCGCGCCCGCCAGCAGGCTGGTGAGGTCAAGCTCGAAAATGCGTTTGCCGACCAGTTGGCGCGGCACTTCGCCGTACATTATCCTGTGCGCAAGCCCCTCCGCGATGGCGGTCTTGCCGACACCCGCTTCGCCGACCAAGCAGGGGTTGTTCTTGCGGCGGCGGCATAGTATCTCGGCGGTGCGCTGCAATTCTTCCTCGCGCCCTATCAGCGGGTCGAAGCCCATGCAGGCGGCGCGCGTCGTCAGCTCACGCCCGAACTGCTCGAGGTATTTCAGCTTCACTTTTGAATCGCAAGCGTCGGCGATAAGCTCGCTGCCGCCCACGCAGTCGGCGTGCATTTTGTTGAGGTTCACGCCCATGCTTTTGAGCATTCTCACCGCGCAGCAGCGCCCCTGTTTCAGCATCGCTGCGAGGATAAATTCGCTGCCGCAGGGCGATGTGCCAAAGCCCCCCGCAAGCTTCGCCGCGCCGCTGAGTATCGTCACGCACGATGGGGTGAGGTCGTTTTCCGTCATGCGGCAGGGTGTGCCGCGCCCGATGATGTATTCCAGACGGTCCTCGGTCTTTTTGAGGGTAACGCCGTGTTTTTTGAGTATCTGCGAAGCGGTGCAGCCGCTCAGCCGCGTCATTGCAAGCAGCAGGTGCTCGCTGCCGACATATGTGTGTCCCCAAGCGCCCGCGCACTCAGCCGCCATCTGCGTTATCTCGCGCGCTTTGGGCGTAAAGCCCGACATTTCAAAGCCTGCCATAGTATCAGCTCTCCTTTTCAAAAAAAGTTCCACCAATATAATTGACTGTACTTACTATCCTATGCAGCGGGCGGCGAAAAAATCACTTTATACAAAAACAGACCCTTGCCTACGAAAGGCAAGAGTCCTGATTTTTGTACTATTAGAAATTGGTCTATCAGAGATCTACCTTAGGCAGACCCGCAAATCCTGCCGCAAGGTCGTCGTCGGTGGGTATGTAGTCACTCATTTCGCCGTCGTTGAACTTCTGATATGCTACCATGTCGAAGTAGCCCGTGCCGGTCAGACCGAAGAATATCGTCTTTTCTTCGCCAGTTTCCTTGCACTTCAGCGCTTCGTCGATGGCAACGCGGATAGCGTGACTGCTCTCGGGGGCGGGAAGTATGCCCTCTACGCGCGCGAACTGCTCAGCCGCCGCGAAAACGCGCGTCTGCTCTACCGATCTTGCGGTCATCAGCTTGTCATCGTAAAGCTGCGAGAGTATCGAGCTCATGCCGTGGTATCTAAGTCCGCCTGCATGGTTTGCCGAGGGGATAAATCCGCTGCCGAGTGTGTACATCTTCGCAAGCGGGCAAACCATTCCCGTGTCGCAGAAGTCGTAAGCGTACTTGCCGCGGGTAAGGCTCGGGCAGGATGCAGGCTCTACTGCGATGAATTCGTAGTCAGCTTCGCCGCGCAGCTTTTCGCCCATGAAAGGCGCGATAAGTCCGCCGAGGTTTGAGCCGCCGCCCGCGCAGCCGATTATAACGTCGGGTTTCACGCCGATCTTTTCAAACGCTTTTTTCGACTCCAGACCGATAATCGACTGGTGCAGAACTACCTGTGAAAGCACCGAGCCGAGAACGTAGCGGTAGCCTTCGCTGCCGGTTGCGGTCTCAACTGCTTCCGAGATAGCGCAGCCTAGGCTTCCCGTGGTGCCGGGGTGCTCGGCGAGTATCTTTCTGCCTACGTTCGTGGTGTCAGAGGGCGAGGGAGTTACAGAGGCGCCGTATGTCCTCATAACTTCGCGGCGGAAAGGCTTTTGCTCGTAGGAGCATTTTACCATGTAAACTTTGCAGTCGAGGCCGAGGTACGCGCACGCCATAGAAAGCGCCGTGCCCCACTGACCCGCGCCCGTTTCGGTCGTTACACCTTTCAGACCCTGCTTTTTAGCGTAGTAGGCCTGCGCGATGGCGCTGTTGAGCTTGTGGCTGCCTGATGTGTTGTTGCCCTCAAATTTGTAGTATATCTTCGCGGGCGTGCCGAGCGCTTTTTCAAGGCAGTAAGCGCGCACCAGCGGCGAGGGGCGGTACATGCGGTAGAAATCGCGCACCGGATCGGGAATCGGGATGAACCGATCGGTGGCGTTGAGCTCTTGGCGGGCAAGTTCGGTGGCGAACACGGGCGACAGATCGTCGACGGTCACCGGCTCGAGCGTCGCGGGGTTGAGCATCGGGGCGGGATCGGTCGGCATGTCGGCACGCACGTTGTAGTAGTGCGTCGGCAGCTCTTCCTCGGACAGATAGGTCTTGTGCTCGGTGCTCGGTCGCTTGGTCATCTTCATCTCCTTTCGCTTTGGAGACGAAGGCAATAAAAAAGCCCTTGTCTCCTACAAATCCTTTGCAGGGACAAGAGCGAAAACTCCTGCGGTGCCACCACTGCTTGGTACCCCCATGGTACCCACTTACGAGACGCGCCGGCCCTTTTGCCGGTCATGCCTCTGCCCTGTAACGGGAGCACCCGTCCCGTGCTACTACGCCGAGCCGCTGCTGCGGACGATTCGCACGAGCCCTCGGAGGGCCATTTGATGGACCGCTTTCTGCCGGGATCCCAGCATCCCCGGCTCTCTGGGAGCGCGCTTCCACCGTTACTTCCTCGTCAACGGTTTATGCGATGCATGGTATCAGAAGCAGCGGGGCGCGCAAGTAAAAGTTTGTCAAGAGACCGCTTTACCCCGCTGAAGCGCCGCGATGAGAAAGGGCACGGGGCGTGACAGCGTGCCAAAGGAGC
>ERZ824600.2676-NODE-2676-length-18351-cov-4.491419_pt1 | contig 18351 bp, 15 predicted proteins | sample MGYA00519933_ERZ824600 | MGnify/ENA primary metagenome ERZ824600 (study PRJEB31778, sample SAMEA3449178) | human gut metagenome | biome: human gut; feature: human-associated habitat; material: faeces | place: United Kingdom | collected 2010/2012 ... | reverse complement strand
TAGTCTATCAATTACCCTTTTAAACGAAGTATTATCATCTCCTGTTTGTGCTAAATTAGCAATTTTTTGTACTAAAAAATTCTGTGATTGATCTTCTAATTTTACTTCATTTTGATTAATAGCAAGTGTTGATAAAAACAAATCTTCATCTATTTTTGTTTGTTCATAAAAAAATTCATTTCCTCTATTTTTATCTATATTAAATTCTTTTGAAATATCTTCCATAGATTCATTAAATATTTTAGGATTTTTTTTACTAAAATCTCTATAAATTTCATATTTACTATTATCATCTAATTCATATTCTACTTTACCTGAAAATTCTTCTCCTTGCCATGGTTTATATTTATCAAAATCTGATATTTCTTTTCCTTTTTTATTTTTTGAAATTCCATAAAAAGAATTTATTATAAATTTAATTAATGTTGATTTTCCAGCCTCATTTGGTCCATATACTAAATTAATTCCATTTTTTAAATTAATTTCTTTATCTTTTAATTTTCCATAGGAATTTATTTTTAAATTATTTATTTTCAAAATTATTCCTCCTATTTATTATTATAATTTATTTTTCATTTTTTAATTAATTTTTCAATTAATTTTTTTATATATAATTTATATTTTTTCATTATAATTATTTTTATTTTAATTCAATGCTTCCATTCCAATTTCAATAGCATTTTCTATTATTTCTTTTTGTTCTTCTGTTAAATTTGGATTTTCTAATTTATTTAACATTTCCATTGCAAATAATCCTTTTAAAGTTGTATTATTTGACAGTTCATTTAAATTATAATTTACTTTTGTCTTGTTTTTTATTTTAATTATTTTATCATTAGAAATTAATTTATATAATTCATATTTATCAATTTCAAAATTTCTCTTCCCTACTAAAATAATTTCAATTAATTCTTTATCTAAAAATTCTAATTCATTTATTTTTTCTATTAAATCTTCTTTTGATTGTAGTTCTGTAACATCAATTTCTTGTAATTTAAATTCTCTTTCATCCAATGGGACAAATTCTAATTTAAGCCCTTTTTCATCTATATTTCCAACTATCATCCCATGTTTTCCTAGTTCGTCAAATCCAAGTGACACAGTTGATCCTGGATATACAATGTTTTGATTTTCCTCTTGATTATAATCTAATTTATGAATATGTCCAAGCGCAACATAATCAAAGCCTTTCTCCTTTAGCATTTTTTTAGACATTGAATTATATTCTCTGTCATCTAAATTTGCACCATCTAATGTACCATGTATTACCAAAAAGTTAAATTTATTTTTATTATTTAATTCTATGGATTCAATATCCACATCTCTACAATAAAAATTATCAAACCCAAATCCATAAATATTCACATCTTCTAATTCTACTTTTTCTATTTTTGATGTAAATATTTTTACATTCTCACTCCATAAAAATTTATTATAATAAGAATTTTTTAAATATGGATCATGATTTCCTGGCGATATAAATATTCTTGTATTTGGAATTTCTTTAAATAATTGGTTTATATATTCAATTGTTGACTTCTTTACATATTGATGCTCATATAAATCACCAGAAATTAAAAGCAGTTCAATATTATTTTCTTTTATATATTCAATTACTTTTTTAAATACTTTTCTCTGTTCTAATCTTCGTATATCTCCAAGTCCATCTTTATCCGCTAAATTAATAAATGGGCAATCAAAATGCATATCAGCTATATGTACAAATCTCATAACTTCCTCCTAAAATTTATATTTTTTAATATATAATATCTGTACAAAAAAAACAAGCGAACAAAACAAATTTTCTCAAAAAAAGAAACTAATTTATACTTCAGTACAAATTAGTTTTCTACATAATTTAATTATTTTCCTCATCAAATGATTTTGGAATAGTCATAACACTATTTAATGATGTTCCAAAACTTACCATTTTTGTATTTTTACCTTTTACAAGTAAATTTATACCCATTACAGATAATCTAGTATATGATATCCCATCAATTAAATTTTTATCAATACTATCCAAATAATTTAAATAATCTTCATCTATATTATTAATATGAGTCATTTTTTCTAAATCTATTTTTTGTTTATATATATATTTTTCATCACTATATTTTCCATTAGAACTTGTAAATAAACTCATAGCTTCATCAGTATTTTCCATCGTTCCTTTAGAAATAGTAATTGGATAATTAGTTAATGTATCATTTTCAAATTTTTCAATTTGTTTATCAAATCCATTTGAAAGCGATAATATTAATGCTATACCAATAATACCTATACTTGATGCAAATGCAGTTAATAAAGTCCTACCTTTTTTCGTAATAATATTTCTTAAAGACAAATTTAAAGCTGTTATGAATGACATCGAAGTTTTCTTTAATTTATAGTTATTTTCTGAATCAACTTCCTTAACTGGTTTTGAATCCTCAATAATAACACCATCATTTAATTTTATTATTCTACTAGAATATTCTAAAGCAATTTCTTCATTATGTGTTACCATTATTACTAATTTATCTTTAGATATCTCTTTTATTAAATTCATTATTGATTTACTTGTTTTTGAATCTAAAGCACCAGTTGGTTCATCAGCTAAAATTATATCTGGATCATTAGCAAGTGCTCTTGCGATTGCGACTCTTTGCATTTGACCTCCAGACAATTGATTAGGTTTTTTGTTTATGTGATCTCCTAATCCAACCTTTTTTAAAACTTCAATAGCTCTCTCTTTTCTTATTTTTTTACTTACGCCACTTAATGTCATACCCATTTCAACGTTATCTAATATTGATATATGATTAATTAAATTGTAACTTTGAAATATAAAACCAATTGAATTATTGCGGTAAGCATCCCAATCTTTATCTTTAAAATGTTTAGTAGATTTACCATTAATAATAATATCTCCTGTATCATAGCGATCAAGACCACCTATTAAATTAAGTAATGTTGTTTTTCCTGATCCTGATTGACCAAGTATAGAAACAAATTCGTTTTCTCTAAATTTAATACTAACATCTTTCAATACTTTTTGTTTATATTCACCAACTTTATAACTTTTATTAATATTTTTAATTTCTAACATATCAATCCCTCTTAATAAGATTATAACATTTTAGTAAAATTATGACAATAATGTTGACTTAATTTAAAATAATATTTATACTTTTAAAGTAGGAGGAAAGATATGAGAAATGTTGGAACAGTAGTACGTGGTATTCGTACACCTGTAATTAAAGAACATGATAATTTAGAAAATGTAGTTATTGAATCTTTAATGAAAGCAAAAGAAAGCGAAGGATTTGAGTTTAAAGATAAAGATATTGTTGCAATTACAGAAGCAGTTGTTGGTATAACTGAAGGAAATTATGCAACCGTTGATGAAATAGCTTATGATATTAAGCAAAAGTTTCCATCTGGAGAACTTGCATTAGTATTCCCTTCTCCTTTTAGTAGAAATCGTTTTGGAATTTTACTTAAAGGTATTGCTAGAGCAATGAATAAAATAACAATTTGTATGTCATATCCAAAAGATGAAGAAGGAAATAGTTTATTTAATGAAGAACTATTAGAAAAATATAATATTAATCCTTATAGTACATTATTAGAAGAAGATGAATACAATAAATATTTTGGTAATGAAGTACATATTTTTACTGGTATTAATTATGTAAAATATTATAAAGAATTAGTTACAAATGAAAATTGTTTGGTTAAATTTATTTTCACTAATCAAGCTAAAGAAGCTTTAAAGTATTCAAAAAATTGTTTAGTTGCGAATATTCATAATCGTTTTAAAACAAAAAAAATACTAAAAGAAAATGGTGCTGAAATTGTATATGGAACAGATGAAATATTAACAAAACCTATAAATGGTTCTGGTTATAATTCTAAATATGGTTTACTTGGATCAAATAAAGCAACTGAAGAAAAAGTAAAATTATTTCCTGAACATGGCGATATTTTAGTTAATAATATTCAAAAAAAATTAAAAGAATTAACTGGAAAAGATATTGAAGTTATGGTATATGGTGATGGTGCATTTAAAGATCCTATAGGAGGAATTTGGGAGCTTGCTGATCCAGTTGTTTCTCCTGCTTATACTAAAGGATTAGAAGGAACACCTAATGAATTAAAACTTAAATTTTTATCAGATAATAAATTTACTGATCTAAAAGGTGAAGAATTAATAAAAGCAATGAAAGAAGAAATAAAAAATAAAGATTCTAATTTAAAAGGTCAAATGGCAACCCAAGGTACAACACCTAGAAGATTTGTTGATTTAATTGGTTCGTTATGTGACTTAACATCTGGTTCTGGTGATAAAGGAACACCAGTTGTATATATTCAAGGATACTTTGATAATTATGCAAATGATTAAAAAAAATAGTTCAATTTGAACTATTTTATTTTTTGACATTGTTCGCCTAATGCTAAACAAATTTCATTTATATCATGAATATCTTCTGATAAATATTCTAATTGTTCATCATTAGCAATAGCATTACCATCTATTGGATGCATTGGACCAATATGCGCAAAGAAATTACCACCACTTGTTAAATTAATACCTGTTAAAGCACCAACTGATGCTTGATCCATACCATAATATGCTATACCATCAACAATTTGTTTTTTATAATTTGCAAATAATGTAGTATATAATTCAGTATTTCTTTTACCAGAATTAATATAATCAGTTAAAGCTTCATCAAATAAATTAGCAATTTGTTTATCATTTTCATTAATTAATAGATTTGATGTACTTACAACTTCATCATAATTAACTACTCTATTTTCTGCTAAAGCATTAATATATAAATTATCATTATATGTAGCAATAAGGCTTAATAAAGTGAAATCATAATTTAATAAAGTATCAATATCTTCAGAAATTAAACCTTTGTTAATTAATATTTCTTTAGTATCAGCACTTATATAGGCAATATTTTGAACATATATAGGAGCATATAATTCATCAATACTAATATCAAATCCAAATGATTTTAAATATTCGTGTGCATTATATACAAGAACACAAAATTCTTCATAAGATAAATCTGTTTTAGCATTTCCATTTTTAACAAATTCTTTTTTAATATAATTGTTTTCAACAATATTGGAATTTACATCTTCAGTAATATCTTCAACAATATTGGAATTTATTTCTTCAATAGAACTAGATATAACTTTGATTGATTGCTTATTAGCTAAATCTGCTTTAAGCGCTACTTCTATATTACCAATATCATGGATATGTTCAGATAAAATTTCTAAATCTTGTTCACTTGCAACAATGGAACTACCAAGGTTATGCATATCAGAAATTTGTGAATAGAAACATGCTCCACTTGTTAAATTAATGACTTTTTCAAATCCAATAGAAGATTGTTCCATTTTATAATTAGTAATAGTTGGTATTTTTACATAACCATTATATATATCAGTATAAATATCACAGCTTATTTTACCATTATCAATAAAATCTGCTAATCTTGTATCAAATATATCAGCAATATATTTATCTCTTTCACTTATTGATATATTAGAAATTTTAATTATAGCATTTCTATTAACGTTAGTTTTATTATTAAATGCTTTTGTATAAATATTATTATTATATGTAGATATGATCGAACAAATTGATAAAGCATTATTTAAAACAACACTATAATCTTTAGAAATAAAGCCATTACTTATTAATTTAATTTTAACATCTTCATCTAAAAAAGCATAATTAGAAACATAAATAATATCATACATTTCTTCAATAGAAACATCTAATCCAAATGATTTTAAATATTCGCAAGTATTATAAGCAAGAACACAAAATTCTTCATAAGATAATTTTTTTTGGACATTTGCTTCACACAATGCAACTATTTCTTCTGGAGTTAAATTTTTATCTGCTTTAACATTTTTAGGTGCCCCAACTAATGTGATACCACCTGCTAAAAGTAATGAAATTAATCTTTTTTTATTAACATTCTTCATATAAATCCCCCTTTATTAAGAACATTTTTTTCTAGTTTTACCAGTTAATTTATAACCTGCATCAGTTAATTTTTTGTCTTCTTTAGATGTACTCCATTTATATGAAATACTTTCTTTTACATATTGTCTGCTTGAATATCTATAATAAGTTACTTGTTTTAATGTATATTTAGTACTTTCTGGAGATTCTTTTGTAATTACACATTTATTATCTTTTAATGTTCCTTCTTTACAACTATAAGTAATATTTACTTCTTTTGTATCTTCACTATTAGAACTTATAATACATTTATCACCAGACAAACTACCTTCACTACATTTATAACTAATTCCTGGTTCTTTTATATCAGTATTTCTTTCAGTAATAATACAAACATTGCCATTTAAAGTACCATTTGGACAATAATAGTTAGCATTTCTACTTACATAATCTTCAATTATACAATTTGATCCAGATAATCTACCTTCTGCACAACTATATGAATTATTTCTACTTGGACTAGTAGTATATGTACATGTTTCTTTTTGAACTACTTTACATCCATTTTTACATACTCTTTCATAAGTAATTGAACAATTAGATCCACCAGATGATCCTGTTCTTGTAACAGTTTTTTGACATGTACCACCTGAATATGAGTATCCTCCTGGACAACTATAACTTGTAGATTTACTTGCAGAAACAACTCTTTCTTTATAACATCCACTGCCATTATCACTATATCCACTTGGGCAGCTATAACTTACTTGAGCTAATTCTGTTCTAGTAATAGTACCTGAACTACCAACACATTTATTTTCACTATTTAATGTATAACCATTTTTACATACGTATTCAATTTCAGCATTTTTAGTAACTGTTGTTGTGTTTTTCTTAACACAAGCTGTTTGATTACTGTTTAATGTATAACCATTTGGACAATATTTTGATACTTCCGCATCAACTATTATTTCTGATGTACTTGTTTTTATACATTCTGTTTGTTCTTTGTTTAATGTATAACCATTTGGACATATTTTAGAGCTTACAGTTTTCTTTTCTACTTTTAATGTGCTACTTGCTGTTTTTTTACTAGTTGACCAACTGCTCCAATTACTCCAATTTGTCCAGTAACCATTAATTTTTTTAGAATATTCGTATTCTAATGTACATTTTTGTGTACTACAATTATTTTCGCAGAATGGATTACATCCTACATTTCTTATAATATAATCGGTTGTATCACCACATGTTAATTCAACTTTTATGGCATAACCATTTAATGTTTTAGTTATTGTTGCTTTAGATGATTCATCACATTTGTTGCCTTTTTTATCGGTTGGCATAACAACAATATGTTTTTCAACTAATTCACCTAATGTTACTTCTACTGTTTCATCGTCTTCTGGTAGATTAACTTCATAACCAAAATATGATTTAGCACCTTCCATAATGTTATTAATGTTATCTACAAATGTTTGATCTTTAATGGTTGTTTCTTTTTCTTCTATATAAGTTTCACCATTATTAAAATAATTTTGTTTCATCCAATCTTTAGTTGGAAATAGCCAAACTAATAGTATTACAAATAAAATAATAAATATTAATTGGACTAAAAAATCAATAAATGTTCTTCTCTTTTGTTCGTTCATAATAATCCCCCTCACAATACGACCATATTTTAGCATAAGATATACATTTTTGTCAAATTAATTAAAGTATTTTTTATCTAGTTGAACAATCATACATCCGTCATTTAAATACCAAATTTTATAATCTTTTACAAATTTATTTTTGCTTAATGTTTTTAAGCATGTTTCTCTAATAATTCCACTTCCTTTACCATGAATTATAATTATAAATTCATTTTGCATTTTTAGATTATCTTTTATAAATTGATTTATTTCAATTATTGCAAAATCTCTTGTAAATCCATGAAGATCAAGTGTTGGTAAATTGTCTATAAATACTATACTATCAATATTCATATATTCCTCTTTCAAATTTTTATAGTTGTATAATTTTTATCATATTATTTTCATATTCACCTTCTAATAAAATATATCAAAACTATCATTTATTTTTCCTAATTTTATTTAAATTTTTTTAGAATTTTTGCAAATCCATATTTAGCTGATTTTATAATTCCATTAGTTTTTAATCCTTTTAATGTTTGATTAAAACTTTCTTTTTTATTTAATTCATACAAATAATTTAAAATGTCTTCTTTTGTTTTTTTAACATTTTTTAATAAATCTGGTAAATCATCTAAATGTAATTCATATTCTATGTTTTCACCATTTTTAGTATATAAATCGTTAAAATCATACATTTCATTAAATTTAGCAAATGAAGCACCTACTATATTGTTTACTTTATTTGGGTTTTCTGCTACTTTCATTCTTGTGTCACCTGTATAAGATAAACTACATATTGTTAGATATAGATTAGTTAATTTTTTTTCTGATAAACATAAAAGTCCAATTTTACATGCATTTCTTCTGTTTTTAATAATTAAATTATCAATTGTTTCATTGCTTTTTAAAATTAATATTGGTTTTTGTAATCTTCCAGGAACATAAAAACTATTCCAAGTATCTAGATTTTCTATAAAGTCTTTGTATTCAATAATTCCATATTTAAACAGATGATTTTTATATTCAATATTGCTTTGATAAGTAATACCTGTTAATCCTTTTATTTTTTTCATATCAGCTTTTAGAAAAAAGTTCTTTCCGATTAATGAATAATCTTTAGGATTCTTTTTTATATTTTCTTCATGCCATTTTCTTAAATTTTCAACCACTAATATTAAATCAATTTGTGGTTTTTCTTTATTATCATATCCTAATTGTTTAAAAACTCCTGATCCATAGCCAAAAGCACCTATTACTTCTGGTCTTTGATTTAAAAATTCATTTATAAATTCTTTCATAACTAACACCATCTATATTGTATCATATTTTTTTTATTTAGTTAAAAAAAATTACAATGTTTGCACATTATAATATTTTTTTATATTTGTTTTAATGTTATTTTTGATTGATTAGATGTTGGTCCTGTCAACTTCATACCTTGAGCAATAGATTCTGCTTCACTAGAATAATTAATTATTACATAGGCATTAGCGTCTGTTAAAGCATTAGAAAACATATTTGCATAATTAGTTATATTTGTACCTGTTATAGTAATTTCAGTTTGAAGTTTTGAACAGCTATAAAATATATAACTAATATCAGTAACCTTTGTTGTATTAAAACTACTTAAATCTAAACTTGTTAATGATGAACAACGTTGAAACATACCGCCCATACCATTATCTGTTACATTCGACGTATTGAAATTATTGTTAAAATTTATAAATATTAAATTTGATATATATTTACTATTTTCATATTTATAAAATGAAAATATAGAATAACAATATGATGGTGCGAATATTTCATTTTCACTTGCAATATACAAATTATATAATGATTTAGTATTATCTGTACTATCTTTTAATCCACTATCTATTAAATATCCATATACTTTCTTCTTTTGAGTTGTATCATAAGATATATCCCAACATAGATTTTCTTCTGTACAACTACTTGGTAAATTACTTAAATTATTATCAAATGTAATTGTTCTTATATAAGAACTATAATTATCACTCCAAAATTCAGTTTTACCACTATATCCATTTTTCATATATGCTGGATTAATTTGTTTACTATTTATAACTATATTCGCACTTACATTTTTTCCAATGAAACTATTGTCATCTTCATCATCAACAAACCTTTCAAATACTATCTTTATTACTACTTAATTTTAACACACTATCATAATAATTACAATACAAAAAAATCAAGATTTCTCTTGATCTTTATTCACCAACTAATAAATCTTGTACTTTGCTTATATAATCATCAGCAACTATTGCATTTTCTTTGACCTCTGCTGGAATATCAACAACAACATTATCATAAGAAATTGTAACATCAAAATTCATTTTTTCAATTGAACCCTTTAAATCAGCATCTTCACCAAAATCAACATCTTTTAAAGCATCCATTAAATCAACACTTATCTTAATAATACGATTACTCTTTTCATCAATATTAATATCAATATTAACATTAGAAGTAAAATCATCATAAGTTTCAGTAGAATTTTGATCATAACTCTTATCAATACGAACAAGTAAATCTTTTGAAATAACTAAACGATATGTACCAATATCACCATTACGACTAATTAAATAAAAATCTTTATCAGTAAATATTTTATTAACATCAATATTTTTTAAATCTAAATTATTAAAATCTTCAGTAATACTAGAATCTGTTTCATCATCTATATTTGCAATAATCCAATCATTATTTTCAGTCTCAATACCATACATAGTATCAAGTAATTTTGATGAATAATATACACTCTTATTATCTAAATAAAATGTACCCTTTCCAACAATAGGATTCTCCCCTAATTCAATAAGTCCTTTAATTGTACCATCTTGATTAACAACACTAGCACCAACAGTAAAATTACCATCAATTGACATACCACCATAATTCATCTTAATTTGAGCAGCCAAATCAACTTTTGCTTCTTTTAAAGAATTATCATTTTTCAAAACATCCGCTAAAACCTCATTAGGTGTTTTAGACTTTACTTCTCCCTTTTTACCGCAACCTGTTAAAGCAAAAACCATAACAAACACAAGCAAAATATTTAAATACTTTTTCATTCCATCCTCCTACGTTAAATATTATACCATTATAATATTTTTTTTTAAAGTTTTTTCTTTACCAATCTGTAAATATCATCATGTATATCATTAATTGATCTCATTTCATTACCATTATTACAAGAAACTTTAGAAAATTTCAAATATTCCGCAACAAATATAGCATTTTCATATATTTTTTTCATCAAACTAATATCTTTTTCATAAATATCATCTTTAATACCATCATTTTGTTTTCTTTTTTTCCTCATATCAGAAACCAAATCAAAAGGAGCATCTAAAAAAATTACTAAATCAGGCTCCTTAATACCCAATTTTTTATATTCAAAATCAATAACATAATTAATAAATTTTTTTCTTTCCTCAATATTTTCTATTAAAGCAGACTGATATATTAAACTAGAAGTAGTATATCTATCAAGTAAAATAATATTATCTTTATATTCATTTTTTAATTTAGTGTGCCATGTAATTGCCCTATCAATAGCATATAGATTATTTATAAAATAAGGCGATAACGAATCAGGAGAACCATACTCTCCCTTTAAATAATGTTCAACAGATACTCCCTGATATTCACCATAAGAAGGAAAATGATGTGAAATAACACTATTACCATCATTTACTAATCTTTTTTTTAACAATTCATATTGTGTAGTTTTACCAATACCATCACAAGCGCCTTCAATAACAATTAACTTTCCCATTTAAATCTCTCTTTCCAAAGTAATTCCTTCCTTAAAATCACATTTTTTTGGACAATTAAAACCAAAAGTACATCTAGCACCCTTTACATATTTTTTAATATCATCCTTTAAATAACTATTATTTTGTTCTAATACTTCTTTATATTTTAACAATGTATCCCTAGTAGATCTCATAACCTCTAATTGAGCAGAAGTACATAATCTTTCTTTAGTTTTCAAAATAAAATTATCATAAGTTCCAGTTTCATTTACTAAAACTAATTCACCTTGAGGTATAATATCAGCAATAGAAGTAATATCCTCTAACCATTCATTTTTTAAACAATCATTTTTCAAAATAGGTGGCACGAAATATTTTTTTTCTTTCATTCTCTCCATTTGATAAAAAAGTGTCCTATGTCTTTGAGCTTGAGCAAGACCAACATATGATATTTCATAATTACATGAATAAATATGATCAAATATTTCTTTCTTTTTAGATAAATCATAACCAAATAAACTAATACATCTATTCTTATCATTTCTCATTAATCTATCATCCAAAACATTTAATTTATCAAGTTTATTAATAAATTCCTGCATAGAAATAACTAAATTCTTTTTCATATAATCATTTGCATTAATATTTTCTTCTATATATTTATTAAAAAATGAAGCAATATAATTGATCTGTCTCAAAGAAGTTGAATAGATCATTTCTGTTGGCATAAATACTGTAATCAAATATCTTGCATTTTCTTGAGCAAGTGTTTTAATTTTAAAATCACTAAAATTAGGATATTCATTTTTAATCAAAACTTTAAATTTATCAACCCATTTATTATATAAATTAATCTCATTTTCAGTCAAACTACTATTTTTATATGTAACATCAGTATATCTACCAGACTTTTCACTAGTAGTATATTCATGTTCATTATTCAAAACCATAGCAAGTATTTTGGGAATACCCTTAATATTAAGATTTATCATTATATGATCATATACACTATGATGACCATTCTCAAGTGTATTTTTTATTCTCTTATCAGTCTTTGTTTGTATTTCCTGTGATAAATGTTCAAAACCCTCTTTATCATAACAAACACCAGCAATTTTACCACATAAATTTAAAGCTTCTTTTAAATTAAAAGTACCATTATCATTTAAAAAATAATTTGGCAAAATTGTAATTTCCATTTTTTCCATACTCATACCCTCCCTTTACATTATATAATAATTTTATAAATATAACAATATCATTTTATTTTTTTTATCAAACTATGAACACTTGTAACTGTATTAATATTCATATTATATAAAGAAGGATAACAAACAAGCATTTTATAACCATTATAAGCTTCTAACATTGTCTTATCATTTTTACCATCACCAATTGTATATATATTACTACTATCTAAATTATACTTTTTTCTTAACTCATCAATAGCCATCTTTTTATCAAAAGGAAAAGAAAGAATCAATTTTCCCAATAATCTATAATAAGTAAATTCTATATTAGGATAATATTTTTTTAAATCATCTATTTTTTTTATATTTGTATCAACAATCAAATAAATCATATCATTATAATCAGTGCTATTACCAAAAACACCACAAATACTACTTATCTTACCAAGCTTATTTCTCTCAACAATATCAATAACACTTTTATTCAAATACTTTGCATATATAACATTATTATTTTTATCAATACAAACTCTACCATCATAAGAAATAATATAATCATAATTTATATTATATTTTGAAATACTATTTAATATTGAATCGGTACTTCTACCAGTAATAACAATAAATTTATTACCTGATTTAATAAAATCATCAATAGCCTTTCTATCATAATTTAAAAATATTTGATCAACAAAATCAGGACTACCAGTAAAACGTTTTATTGTACCATCATAATCACTAAAAATATATTTCATAAAAACCTCCCTGTAAAAAAATATTATACCACAAAAAAGAATGAATAAATCATTCTTATACAAGTGCGAATAAACATAAAACCGCAATATTAGCAAGTCCAATTATTACAACTATTTTAAATGCCCATTTAAACCAAGTTGTATATTCTACTTTAGCAAGCGCTAATCCACCCATAATCGCACCACAAGTTGGAGTAATTAAATTAACCAATCCATTAGCAGCAACCATTGTCATAACAGAAGCCTCTGTACTATAACCAAGAGCATTCGCAATTGGTCCAACGATTGGTGTAGATAAAGAAGCAAGTCCAGATGATGATGGAACTAATATTGATAAAACAACATGTAATAAATAATTTAATGGTACAAATGCAAGTTCTGGTAATTTTGCAAGTGCTTCTGTAGCATTATAAATAATGTAATTATCTAAATGAGTTTCTTGCATTAATACACTAGCTCCTCTAGCAATTGCAATAATTAAAATAACGCTAATCATATCCGATGCACCTTTTACAAATGTATCAACAAATTCTTTTTCTTTGAAACCATTAATTATTGATATAATAATAGCAATAATCAAAAACCATAAAGTAGATTCATTAAAATACCATTCTCCAAGTGGAGTACCAGTAAGCCATCCTGTAAATTTAGGGAATATTGTAACACCAAAATCTTCCCAAGGAATAAATCCTATAATCATTATAACAAATGCAATAGCAAAGAAAATAAGTGTTAATTTTTGTTTTCCTGTTAATTTTGCTTTTGTTCCATCTTTTTCTTCAAATTTACCATAAGCTTTTTCAGCTTCTTCTTGTTCTCTTAATGATAAGAAAGTAGAACCTTTATCTTTTTTAACCTTTCTTGCATATGCCATAACAAACATTGTTGAAATAAATAATGTTGTTAACCATAATACAACACCAATTATAATAATACCACCTTGTTTTGGTTCTATTCCAACTTTACTTAAAGCATCAACCGCAGCGCCTACAGCAAAAGGATTAACAGTAGATCCTAAACATCCACTTCCTGCTCCTAGTAATACTACGGCTGATCCTACCAAAGGATCCATTCCAGCAGCCATCATGGTTGCAGCTAGTAATGCATAAAAACCAACTGTTTCTTCAAGCATTCCATAAGTACTACCACATATTGAAAATAGAAACATTAATATTGGTATTAATAATAATTCTCTTCCTTTTAATTTTTGTACTAATACTTTAATACCTGTTTCAAGTGCTTCTGTTTTACTTATAATTGCAAGTAAGCCACCTAATACAAGGATAAATATACATACATCAATTGCATCAGCAAAACCTTTAATTGGTGCCATTAAAACTTGTGATAGACTAGCTCCAACAGTACCACTTCCGTTTACTAGTTCTTTTCCTATAAATTTAGCATTTGGTAAAACATTTGATAGAATACCTAAACCAAATATAAGGATTAGAATGATTGAAAAAGACGATAACATCGCTCTTGTCTTTTTCTTAGACATTTATAATTCCTCCTTCTATAACTGTACCTGTTTCACCATTGATTGCAAATTCTGCTTTTTCTAGTGAACTAATAATTGCTTTTCTGTTGGAATTTTTAACAAAATCAATGCAAGCTTCTACTTTAGGAAGCATACTTCCTTTAGCAAAATGACCTTCTTTTATATATTTATAAGCTTCATCAACAGTCATTTTATCTACTTCCATTTGATTTTCTTTATTATAATTTAAACTTACTTTTTCAACAGTTGTTAAAATCAAAAGTTTATCACATCCGACTAATTTTCCAAGTAGAGATGCTGTTCTATCTTTATCTATAACGGCATCAACTCCTTTTAATTCGTCTTCTTTTATAACGGGAATTCCACCTCCACCTGCAGCAATTACTAATGTATTATCGACTAGTTGTTTTAAAACATCTTTTTCAATAATATCTATCGGCATAGGAGATGGTACAACTCTCCTATATCCTCGTCCAGCATCTTCTACATATATATATCCTTTTTCTTTTTCTAATTTTATAGCTTCTTCTTGACTATAAAATGTTCCTATTGGTTTACTAGGATTTTGAAAAGCAGAATCTGTAGAATCTACTAAAACCTGGGTTATTATAGTACAACATGGTAAATTAATTCCTTGTTTTACTAATTCATTTTGAATACATTGTTGTAATTGATATCCAATATATCCTTCACTCATACTTCCACATTCTGGAAATGGCATATTAGGAATACCTGGTTTATTTTTTGAGTATTCATAAGCTAGATTAATTTGACCTACTTGTGGTCCATTTCCGTGAGTTAATATAATTTTATTTCCTGATTTTACTAGTCCAACTATTATTTGAGCCACTTTTTTTAATAGTTGTAATTGTTCATCGGGACTATTTCCAAGCGCGTTTCCTCCTAAGGCGATTATTATTTTACTCATTATCTTTCCTCATAGTTGCATATATAACTGCTTTAATTGTATGTAATCTATTTTCAGCTTCATCAAATACTTTGGAATTTTCTGAATTAAATACTTCATCTGTTACTTCCATTTCTTTAAGTCCAAATTTTTTATTTATATCTGCACCAATTGTTGTATTTAAATCATGGAATGATGGTAAACAATGTAGGAATATAGCATTTTTATTTGCATTATTCATAACTTCTTTACTAACTTGATATGGTTTTAAAAGTTTAATTCTTTTTTCCCATACATCATCAGGTTCTCCCATTGATACCCAAACATCTGTATATATTACATCAGCATATTTTGTTGCTTCTTTAACATTTTCTGTCATTTCAATACTTGCTCCTGTTTCACTAGCAATTTCACGACATTTTTTTATTAATTCTTTATCTGGCCATAATTCTTGTGGTCCACATGCAACAAAATGCATTCCCATTTTAGATGAAGCTACCATTAATGAGTTAGCAACATTGTTTCTTGCATCTCCCATAAATACTAGTTTTATATCTTGTAAATGTCCAAAGTTTTCTTCGATTGTTAACATATCTCCTAACATTTGTGTTGGATGAAATTCTGTTGTTAAACCATTCCAAACAGGTACACCAGCATTATTTGCAAGTTCTTCAACTATTTTTTGTGAATATCCTCTATATTCAATTCCATCATACATTCTTCCAAGTACTTTTGCTGTATCAGAAATACTTTCTTTTTTACCCATTTGTGAACTACCTGGATCTAGATATGTTACTCCCATTCCTAGATCTAATCCTGCTACTTCAAATGAGCATCTTGTTCTTGTTGATGTTTTTTCAAATAGTAATACTATATTTTTTCCTTTTAAATATTTATGTTCAATTCCTTTATGTTTTTTATTTTTAAAATCTTTTGCTAGATCTATTAAATATCTAATTTCTTCTGGTGTATAGTCTAATAGTGTTAAAAAATTTCTTTTTCTTAAATCAATTTTATCTTTTATTTTTTTAACATCTTCTTGTTTTATTAAGCACATACTATCTCTTTTATATTGTACATCATCAATGTCTTCTCTAACTAGAGGCATACTCATACATCTAGGGCCTCCTCTTCCTCTTGATAATTCTGCACTTGACATTTCATATACTTTTATACCATGTTCTCTTAAGATATTGTTAGTTATATTATTTCTATCATATACAACTACTACTCCTGGAGCAATACAAAGTGTATTCGTGCCATCATTCCATTGTTCTCTTTCAGATGAAATTTTTTCTCCTCCAGCACATGGAATTAATGTTATTTTTCTTTTTAAGTATTTTTCTAATATTTCTTCTAAACTTCCATTTAGTTCAACGACATTTAAATCTTCATCACTATCTGGTATATTACCTTCTGTTATTTCAAAAACTTGTAGTGTATTCATTATTCCTGGATGATATGTAAATTTATCGTAATCTATTTGCGTAAATACGGTATCTAGATGCATAAATGCTCTTGATTCTGGTATATTGAACGCAAGTATTGTATCTATTTCACATTCTGGATTTCTAAACAAATTTTTAGCAAGTTCATCTATAGCTCCTGCTTCTGTTCTTTGTGATATTCCGACTGCTAATATATGGTTATTTAAATTTAATACATCTCCACCTTCTATATGATATGGTAAATATCTATCATAATATTTATTTACTTTATCTTTATATTCTGGGTGGTAATTAAATACATATTCCGCATATATTGTTTCACGACTTCTTGTTACTGAATACATTTTATTTAATATAACACCATTTCCAGCACTTGCAAATGGATCTCTTGTAAAGTATAGATTTGGCATTGGATCTGCTAAAAAGTCTGATTCTTCGCCTACAAAGTCTACTAATGATTGTTCTACTTCTCTTTTAGCACGACTTATTTCTTCTACTTTAATTCCTTCCATTGTTTTTAATACTAATTCTTTTTTGTTTTTAAAACTTTTTAAAAAGTCAAATACCAAATTTTTATATTTTGGTGTTCTTATTCCTGCTTCATATATGAATTGTTTAATGAATTTATCTTCAATTTCTCCGTCTAATTCTAATACATCAGCCATCAGATCTTCTAGATAAACAACTTCAATTCCGTTTTCTTTTAATATACGAGCAAATTCATCATGTTCTTTTTGTGCTTCTGGTAAAAATGGTATATCATCAAATAGTAATCTTCCTAATGTATCTGGTGTTAAATTTAATAATTCATTACCAGGTCTATGTAGTAATACTTTCTTTAATGGACCAATTTCACTTTTAACATTTATTACTTCCATATCTTTCCTCCTATTGTATAATTCAATTATAACAAAGTTTTAATTATTTTACAATATCTTTAAAAAAAAAACAAAACCTTAAATTATTTTAAAAAAAAGGAGTTTTATCTCCTTATAAAATATATATTTATTAATAATTAGGTATTATAATAGCTTTCAAACCATAATAATTGTTACCACTGCTATCACTTTTAAATGTTATTTTAATATAGTTAGAGTTAATTGTTATTGTTTCTTGTGTTCTAGTCTTTCCTCCATATTTTTTATTATTGT
>ERZ824600.2664-NODE-2664-length-18416-cov-3.400741_pt1 | contig 18416 bp, 17 predicted proteins | sample MGYA00519933_ERZ824600 | MGnify/ENA primary metagenome ERZ824600 (study PRJEB31778, sample SAMEA3449178) | human gut metagenome | biome: human gut; feature: human-associated habitat; material: faeces | place: United Kingdom | collected 2010/2012 ... | reverse complement strand
TCCATGGAACCTCCCATACCATATATCCGTCGCGCATCTGCATGGGCTCGTCTTCCGACTCTTTTTCCTTGTTTGTTTCTGTTATCTGGTCGGCGTTGGAGAGAATTTCGTCTTCGGGATTTTCAATGGAAATATCTTCTTGCGGTTGCTGGCCCGAGCTTTTGTCTTTCCTCTTGAAAGTATTGTTGTTGAAGGTGTAGGAAAACGAAGTGCCGGCACTCGACAGACGGGCAAAACCTTTTCCGGCTTTCCAGCGGGGCACGTTTACTTTGACGGGCGATCCGTTGGAACTCAGCTGGTAGGTGTAGGGGTCGAATACGGCACTCACTTGCAGGTTGAACTGCTTGGTGAGCTTGATGAGAATTGAGGTGTTGAGGTTGCTCCAATTCAGCGAGTCGGCGGCCATGTTGTAGCTCATGCTGGCCGAGAGGTTCTCGATGAGGCTTATTTTTCGCACACCTGTGGTGTCTTTGTCGGTATTGACCTTCATTTCGAGGTTGTTGGCTACCGAGAAACTCACCGACCCGGTCTTTCCCCGACCCGGCACTCCGTAGGCACTGCCTGAGAAGGGTGAGTAGTAGACAATCTCGGGGGTTCCGTCGTTGTCTATGCGGGTGTAGCGTTGCCAGTATCCGTAACGTGAGGAGCCGAAGTCTGGCGCTCCCGACAGGCTCACCGTAGGCGTGAGCACGTGGCGTATCATGGGTATCTTTTTACCGATGAAGGGCAACGGGCGGTAGTAGCCGTAGAGTTTGGTCTGGGCACTTACACTGAACGAGTAATTATATACGTTGTAAAATCCGTAAACGGTATCTCTCACCACCGAGGAAGTGCGGGGGTCCCACTCCTGCATGACGCGGTGGGTGTACATGCGGTCGGTAAACGAGAACGACGGGGTGATGTTGATGTACTTGAATGCAGTGAAGGTGGCCGATACCGGTATGCTGTGTTGCATACCGTTGCTCCAATCCTTGATAAGGCTCGATTTGAGGAATTGGTTTTGCTTGGTCTGTATCGAGTTCTTGAAGTTACCGGTGTAGTTGATGCTTATTTTTTCGTACCACTTTTCCTGTCCGGCTCTGTTCTTGCGTTTGAACGGGTAGATACGGCTCATGTTGATGGTGAGGTTAGGAAAGGATACGTTCAGCGTGGAGTCGGAGTTGCGTTGTGTTACGTTGGCGGTAAGGGCCAGGCTGAAAGGTGTGTTGGGCACGTTATAGGAGAGACTCACGGTCGAACTGGTTGTGTTCGACGTAAAGGTCGAGGAGTTGCCGTAGTTGGTAAGGTTGTTGTGGTTGTAACCGCTGGTCGAGAAATTCACACTCGACGAGAAGGTGAGGTTGGGGTTGGCCTTGCGGTCTTGCGTGTGCGACCAGGTGAGCTTGAAGTTGGTCTGCTTGGAGTAGTCGGGCATACCTTTGTCGCCCAGTACCGTGACCAGGTAGCTGATGAAGAAGTTGCCCGAGAACTTGTATCGTTTGACATAGGCCGACTGGGCGTTTATGCCCCACGACCCTTTGGTGTATATTTCGCCGGTGAGTGCCAGATCGATATAGTCGTTGATGGCAAAGTAGTATCCTCCGTCGCGCAGATAAAATCCGCGCGCACTTTCATCTCCGAAGGTGGGCATGATGATACCCGAACTGTACTTCTCCGAGAACGGAAAGTATCCGAACGGTATGGCCAGCGGCAGCGGTACGTCGCCCAGTACCATGTAGGCGGGTCCTGCCACGACGTCTTTCTTGGGGCGCATCTTGGCTTTGGTCAGTTGCAGGTAGAAGTGTGGGTGCTCGTGGTTGTCGCAGGTGGTGTATTTACCGTCTTTGAGGAAGTAGGAGTCGTCGGGGTTCTTTTTGGTTTTGCCGCCGGTGAGGAATCCCTCTCCCTGCTGGGTGATGACGTCGGTGATGAATGCCTTCTGGGTGTCGAAGTTGTACTTCATCGTGGTTGTCTCGTATTCGCCGCTGGGGTCTTTAAATACGGGTTTGCCCACGAGGTCGCCGATGGAGTCGGGGCGTCCGGTGGCGAATATCTGACTGCTGTCCATGTCCATGTGCATCTCGTCGGCCGTAAGCTCCATGGTCTGGTAGGTTACCACTCCACCGCCGAAGAGGTAGCCCATATTGTTGTTGGTGAAGACGGCCGAGTCGTTGGCATGGTAGGTGATGACATCTTCAAAAGCCTCTTTGCGGGGCGTCCGGGTAGAGTCGGTCTGCAAGGAGTCGGCGACTGTGGAGGCCGAGTCGGTCAGTAGGGTGGAGTCTTGAAACAAGATGGAGCTGTCGCTCTCGGCCATGCTGTCTCGTACGAGAGTGTCGGCCGGGAGAGTGTCTCCGGCATAGGCCGGTAGGCGGCTGGCCGTGTCGGCCGGCGTGACGGGTTCTTCTGCTGTTGGTATTGAGTCGGTCCGGTTTTTCCGGCGTTTCCGCTCCCTGCGGTCGGAAAGGTTGCTGTCACGGCCCGATGCGTCGGCATACAAGCTGCTCAGATAGAGGTGGTAGGCCTCGACAGCGCTATGGGGTATGCCACGGGCTGTCTCGCGATTGTTCTCTGCTTCAACGGTTTGTGCAGGGAATAATCCGAATAGGAGAAAAATCAGAACGATGTAGAAACTCTTATTTTTCGGTGGCATTCACTTCTTGTGTGGGCAATCCGCCCACAAAGATAGATAATCTGCCCGACATAGGGGTGTCGGGCAGATGTTTTAATAATTTTTAGATGAGAAAGATAAGTCCCATTGTTCAAAACGCTTGACCGAGGCTTCGCCGTATTTGGAGAGGCTTTTCCTTATTTGTTCGGGCGTTTTTTCGCAATCAGGTTCCGATTTGGTATAAAATTTGTCGGCATAGCAGATGATTTGTTCTTCTATGCTTATCGGCAACATGTCGCGGTGGGGAATGGGCAGGTTCTCCCGAATGATGTCGTCGAGCGAGAGGCCGGCACCGGTATGTCTTTCGCACACCAGCGCATGGCGGGGCAGCCCCTCGTTTTTGAGCAGTTCGCTACCCAGCGTTCCGTGGCAGATGTAGGGGCGTGTGCCGAAACATTCTATATCGGGCGCATGGGTGAGGTAGATACCTATGTCGTGAAGCATGGCTGCCTCGTACAAGAAGGTCTCGTCGGCATTGAACTCCGGGTGCAGCCGAGCTATGGCCACGGCTTTCTCGGCCACTCGCCGGCTGTGTGTTACCAGTATGTCGTACAGTGGCGAACCTTCGGTGTAGTATTTGTTGATAAGCGTGAAAGGGTCCATTCCGTTGCGGTTTTGATTTATTCCACGATGGTTACCCAACCGTGGGTGTCGGGCTCATCGCCGTATTGAATGGCGCGCAGTTTGTTGTACAGTCGGGTACATACGGGGCCCGGTTTGCCGTCTTTGGAGATGACATACGATTTCTTGTTTTCGAGGTCGTCGATGCGCTCGATGGGGCTGATAACGGCAGCTGTTCCGCAGGCGCCGGCCTCTTCAAAGGTCGAGAGTTCCTCTTCGGGTATGGGGCGGCGTTCGACTTTCATGCCTAGGTCTTCGGCCAGTTGCATGAGGCTGCGGTTGGTAATCGACGGCAGTATCGAGGTCGACAGCGGTGTGATATAGGTGTTGTCCTTGATTCCGAAGAAGTTGGCAGCACCACATTCGTCGATATATTTTTTCTCTTTGGCGTCGAGGTAGAATTCGCACGAATATCCCAGGTCGTGAGCCATTTTGTTGGCGCGCAGACTGGCGGCGTAGTTGCCTCCTACTTTGTAGATACCGGTGCCCAGCGGAGCCGAACGGTCAAACTCGCGGATGATGACATAGGGGTTGGTGGCAAATCCGCCTTTGAAGTAAGGACCTACCGGGGTTACGAATACGACGAAGAGGTATTCGCTGGCCGGGTGTACGCCTACCTGGGCGCTGATGCCGATGAGCAGCGGGCGTATGTAGAGGGCGGCTCCGCTTTCATACGGGGGAATAAAACGTTCGTTGGCCTTGACTACCTTTTTCACGGCGTTGACAAAAAGCTCGGTGGGCAACTCGGGCATGAGTATGCCGCGGCAGGTGCTTTGCAGACGCTCGGCGTTGGCTTCGGGGCGGAAGATGCGTATTTTCCCGTCTTTTCCGCGATAGGCTTTCAGGCCTTCGAAGCCTTCTTGTCCGTAATGAAGGCTGGTGGCAGCCATATGCAGGTTGATGGTTTCTTCGGAGCAGAGTTCGAGTTCGCCCCATGAGCCGTTGCGGTAGTAGCAGCGTACGTTGTAGTCGGTGCGCATATATCCGAACGGCAGATTCGACCAATCTATATCTTTCATGATGCGTTTGTTTTTTGTGTGGTTTTACTTATAGAGAATTACAAAGGTAAAACTTTTTGTCAAAAATCGTTCTTTTCTGCCGTTTTTTTATGAATGTAATTTATGAACGGCCATTTCCCCGCTTTCTTCGTGCGGCTTTGTGGGGTGGTGAGGGAAACAAAAAACCTCAACTTTTCAGGAGTTGAGGTCGTCTATGTCGAAGTCGAAATCGAAGTCGTCATCGTCGGGCAGTGTGCCGAGAAAACTGCTGTCGGTAAATTTTTTGAGTTCCCGGCCGTCGCGTTTGGTGGGGCGCCCCTCGCCTTTGGCCCGATTGACAAAGCCGCTGAGTCGTATCATGTCGATAAGCTCATATTGTTCGGGCGGTGTAACATTTTCGAGGTATTGCGGCACCAGCTTGGCGCCCATGCGGTTTTCGGCGAGGGCCAGCACCTTGAACGAGTAGGTGATGGGCGGTTTGCGCACTTCGATGATTTCGCCCACCTGTACCGGTCTTGACGGTTTGGCATTGGCGCCGGCCACCGATACTCTTCCTTTCTTACAGGCTTCGGTGGCGATGGTGCGGGTCTTGAAGATGCGGGTGGCCCACAGGAATTTATCGATTCTTATCTCTCCTTCTTTCGGCATGGGTTATCGGTTGTTGTAGCGGTTCATGGCGTTCTGTATGCCGGCCAGGCAAAATTCCTTGATGATTTCGCAGGCCCGTTCGAGTCGTTCGGGAAGTTGCTTCTCTTCTTCGGGGGGGAAGGTGCCGAGAACGAAATCTATCTGTCCGCCGCAGGGAAAGTCGTTTCCGAGGCCGAATCGCAGCCGGGCATATCCGTCGGTACCGAGTATCTGCTGTATGTGTTTCAGTCCGTTGTGTCCGGCGTCGCTGCCCCGGGGTTTTAGGCGCAGGGTGCCGAACGGCAGAGCCAGGTCGTCGACCACGACCAGAAGATTCTCGACCGGGATATTCTCCTTTTGCAGCCAGTAGCGCACGGCGTTTCCGCTCAGGTTCATGTATGTCGACGGTTTCAGCAGCGTGAGGCTGTGGCCTTTCAGCCGCATCTGTGCGACAAAGCCGTATCGTTTGTCTTCAAAAACGAGATTGGACGCCTTGGCTAAGGCGTCCAATACTCTGAAACCTATGTTGTGCCGGGTAGCTGCGTATTCGTCGCCTATGTTACCCAGCCCTACAATCAGGTATTTCATGCTGCGCTATTCCTATTAGGCTTTTGCGGCGGCACCGCGGGCGGCACGAGTCAGTTTCACGGCGCATACGACGGCATTCTTGGCATTCATGATTTCGAGGCCGTCGAAGTGCAATTCTCCTACCTGCATGGTCTTGCCCAGGCCGAGGTTCTCGACGTTGATGACCATTTTCTCGGGAATGTTGGTATATACGGCTTTTACTTTGAGCTTTCTCATTTCGAGGCTCAGTTTACCACCGGCTTTCACACCTTCGGCGTGGCCTTCGAGAGCAACGGGAACTTCCATTACGACGGGTTTCTTGTCGGTTACTTCGAGGAAGTCCATGTGCAGGATACGTTCTTCAACGGGGTGGAATTGTATGTCTTTTACAACAGCCATAACTTTCTTTTCACCTACGGTCAGCTCTACCACGAAGATTTCGGGGGTGTAGACCAGGTTGCGTACGGCATTGGTCGTAACGGCAAAGTCGGTTACGATAAGACCTTGGTTGTTTCCGATTTCTACAACTTTTTCGCCTTCTTTCAAGGTGCCGGTGTAGGGGAGGTTGAATACTTCTCCGCCATTGAGTACGGCAGGAATAAGGCCTTCTTTACGCAAAGCTTTTACAGCTTTCTTGCCCAAGTCGGTTCTGGGGGTTCCTTCTAATTGGAATGTTTTCATTTCTGTTTGTTTTTTGTGTTACTCAAAATTAAGATTATCAGCTTCTTAATTTCCCATCGCACGGAATACTTAAAAAAGCAGCGCAAAGGTAGGCATTTTTTTTGTATTTCCAACATCCTGAACAGGATTGTCGGGTATTTTCTTTATTTTAAATGTCTGGCAGAGCCCTTGTTTGCTGTCGCTGCGGCCCGTATGGGGAGGCTGTGATGCCGGGGTGTTCTTCTTGGATGTGGTCTCTTTGTGGTCGGCAATGACAAAAAAACGGGTGTAGATTTGGTGTTTACAATATAAACAGTTACCTTTGCAACGCTTTTTCCGAATACCATATTCGGTATAAGGTGGTCTGGTCGGGTAGCTCAGCTGGATAGAGCAACAGCCTTCTAAGCTGTGGGTCGAGGGTTCGAATCCCTCCTCGATCACATGAAAAGGGAATGCAAGTGATTGTATTCCCTTTTTTGTGTTTTCTTTTATGCTAATAGCGAGGCCAGTTCGGTCAGGTCGGTAATGATGCTGTCGGCTGGCCGGTTATCATCGTCGGGTTCCCAGCCGCGGCCTTTGAGCCAGATGGTGTTTATGCCCAGGGCACGGGCGGGGGCGATGTCGTTTTTGTAACTGTCTCCCACGACGGCACACGCTTCGGCGGGGAGATGCAGGGCTTTCAGGGCCAGTCCGAAAATGGCCGGGTCGGGTTTGCGCACCCCGGCGCGGGCCGATTCGACAACCGTCTCGAAGCAGTCGTTCAGCCCGAAATCGTCGAGTACGGCCGGCAGGTTGCCGTAGAAGTTCGACACCAGTGCAATCGCATATTTCTCTTTCAGTTTTGTCAGCAGAGGGTGTATTCTCGCCGTGTTTTGGAGGGCGAGTGTGTAGCACATCTCTGCGATGAGGGCCAGTCGGCGATCGGTCTCGGAGGTGTCGGGAAGCAGGCCGTGCTCCACGCCGTAGTTGCGTTCAAGGGCCAGCTTCTTCTGCAACACGAGGTCGAAAGTATCTTTGGGGGCGATGACAGGCTGTGCTGCCAGTTGCCGTTCGCCTTGTACATACATTTCTCTGAATGATTTTTCGTCGATGACGAAACCGGCTTTCCGATAGGCCTCCTGCAATACGATGCCCCAGTGGGTGCCGTTGGTGTCGAGAGTGCCGCCGAAGTCGAAGAGCAAACCTTTTACCGGTGGAATCATAGCGATGCCTCCTTTCCGGCTGATTGGATAAACTGCCGGCAGATGTGTTCATGCCGCCGGTTCATATACAGGAATATGAGATTCATGACCGTGAGTTCGAAAAGAAAGTAGTAGAGAGGCTCTCCGAGCAGCATGACGGCAAAGAGCACAAAGACCCGGGTGTTGAATGTGAGTATGTTGGTGTATTTCATCAACGGCTTGCTTTTGAGCCGGAACTCTTCGCGCAGAGAAGTGGGCCATTCATCGCCGTATTGGGTGTCGAGCTGTTGCCGCAGTTGTTGCAATGCGGGAGTGGATAGCTCCTGTTGGCGGGTGTAACCCCAGTAGAAGAGTGCCGACAGTTTGGCAAAGAGATTGGGAAACCAGGGCGTGCGGCGGTAGATGTCGGCGAGTTGTGCCGAATTGTCCCATTCGCTCTGTTGCTTACCTTTCAAGATGAAGAGGTGGAAGTTGCGGTAGTAGTCGGCCAGGGCAGCTTGCTTCACGTGGAAGAATCCCGCTACGGCGCCCAGTGGCCAGGCATAGAGGCTCCACCCCTCTTGCAGCGACAGCCGATAGGCTACTGACACATATATGGCGACAAACCAGATGTCGCCGCACATGCCGTCGAGAAAGCGTCCCAGTCGCGAATATTGGCCTGTCATGCGGGCCAGCTGACCGTCGGCACTGTCGAGAGAGTTGGCAAAGACAAGCAGTCCGATGGCCCATAGAGTGCAGGTGAGCGACCCTTCGGCAAAGAGTATGCCGCCTGTCGTGCCCACGACGATTGCCACGAAGGTGACCGCATTGGGTACGATGCCGAGCCGTCGGCAGAGCAAGGCCCATACATAGCCGATGGGCCGGTAGAAGATAAGGTCGAATGTCTCTTCGGTATCGCGCGATTTTAGGGTCGATGCCAGGGTGGGGCGCTTCCCCGGTGAGGCTGGGGCGTTTGAAGATTGTGTAGACATATTAGCGGTTGAATTTTTTGATGATGGCTCTACCGATGTGTGTTACTGCTTCGTGCAGGCAGGGCGAGAAGCTGGGCCAGTCGTTAAGGTCGATGATGTGTATCGACCCGTCGGGCGATACGATGGCATCGCCCCCATAGATACACACTCCCAGCTGGTGGGCAGCCTGGGTGCAGAGGTCTTGCAGATCGGTTTCTTTGAATGGATATTGGGCGGGTGCCCCGTTGATGCGTTCGTGCCCGAATTTGTCGCACCCACCCTGACGTGGATAGCACCAGAAGAAAAAGGGCTCGTCTGTAACGCCGTAGAATTTTATCAGGTCGCCCGACAGATGCTCGTTTACGACTACCCGTTCTATGCCTCGCATGGCGAAAGCGGTCCAATGTTTTCGGGCAATATCTGTGGTCGGGGCAAAACATACGTCATCGGGGTGGAGGGTGTGCATGTCGGCCCTTTTTAGCCAGCAGGCGCTCATGCCGTTTTTTTGCATCAGCTCTTCGATGGCGCATGATGTCTCGGCGGTGAAACTGCGGGGGTAGGGTATGCCACCCTCCAACAGAAGGCTGGTGAGAATGTCGCGGCGGCAGTTTTTGATGCTTCGGGCTGGGTTGACAACAACGGCACAGGCCTGCTCCAACTTTTCAAGCCGGTCGATGGTAGACTCCTCACGCGCCATGTGGAAGATGTATTGTTCGTCCTGCGTCTGGTCTATAAATTCCGCTTCGGAGTATAGACGCACGTCCCACCCGTTCTCTCTCAGGTATTCGGCCACTTGTGAAAATACGGCGTTGTCGTTGCTTTCCCGGTTGGGCGAGAAACGGCTGGCCCGACTTATGCCGGCACAGATGCGATTCATGGCAGTGGGCGTTTGTGGGTGAGAATAAAGGTTTCGGCTTTGGCAATGTCGGCCGCGTGGTCGATGTCGACGATGCAGGAAAACGGGTGTGCATCGACGCTCAGGCCGGCGGTCAGGAGCGAACGCTGGAAGTTGCGCATACGCGACATGCCCGATTCGATGCCGTGTTTCAAGACCGGAATCACCGCCTGTGTAAACGCGTAGATACCGCCGGAGACATAGCGGCTTTGAGCCGTGGGCTCATCGCAGAATGCGCGTATGTGCAGGGCGTCGTCGGTCTCTATGTAAAGGGGTTTTTCGTCGTCGACAAAATCGGTCACGGCCATATAGGCGTCGGTTGCGTCGGCTTGTTGAAAAGCCTCGATATAGTGGGCAAACTCCTGTTCGTCAAACAGGGTGTCGACCGTCGTGAGGCAGAACCGTTCGGCCGTGATGCCCGCCGCCAGCTCATAAAAACTGTGCATCGAACTCGGCGTATTTTTGACGATGAGGCGTATGGGATAGCGTTGTTGCAGCTTTTCGATATGGCATTGTACCTCCGGGAGCCGGTTATGGGTGATGATGTGTATGCGGGAGGCATCGTTCTGCATGAAGATGCGGCAAAGCCTGTCTATGAGCGGTTCTCCGTTCACCGGAACGAGCGGTTTGGGCTGAGGGACACCCTCCCGGGCAAGCCGGGAACCTTCGCCGGCGGCGATAATGGCATATTCCATGGTTATATACGTTTGGAAGTAGACCTTGTTTGAGGAAAGTATGTTTCGGTTTCGTTAAATTGTACATGGACAAAATTACGCAAATTTGTGGAATTACGAATAAAAAAAGATTAATAGGGCAATTTCGGTGGGGAAAAATGCGGAACATTCCAAGAATCAATTATTTTTGGAAATCTAATCTGACTTCTGTCAACCCGGAGGGAGGTGAGTATGAGGGCTGGTGCCGTAATTATCGGAATATGTTTGCTTGTCCAAGGTATCTGTGCCAGCGGCAAAGCGGCAAAAATGCAACGGGCGTCGTTCGGTGCAACAGCCGGATGGACTTATCTTTTGGGTCTCGATAAATATGCGCGGGATTTGATAAAATCGCCTTATGGCTCGGTATATAGTATATATGGCGCTTATCGGGCGTTGCCATCCGATAGCAGCCTGTACGATGAAGCATTCGGCTATCCCACGCTAGAAGGCGGATTGATGCTGCTCGATTATAGCCGCGTGCGTTTGCATATGGACAACCGACATGCACCTTATGATTCGGGGCTTGGGTATATGGTGGCGGCCTATGCGGCATTCAAGCGCGACGTGGTGCGTGCATCGCGTTTCACGCTGGCCTATTCCTTCGAGAACGGCATCGGTTTCTCCACCCGACCCTATAATCCGGTCGATAATGTCGACAATGAGATCATTGGCTCGCCACTGTCGATATATTTCGGCTTTGGCTTGCAAGCCCGGTTGCGGGTGGCGACTTCGTGGGAAGTCTATGTCGAGACGGAGTTCAAACATTTTTCAAACGGGGCACTGGATCGCCCCAATAAAGGTGCCAACACGGTGGGGCTCTCGGCTGGGGTGCGTTATTATCCGGCCGACGCAGGTGCCTCCCTGCCCGTGTTGTATAAGTCGAAAAGGGTTTATGAGAAAAAACTTTATTGCGATATCTCGGTGGGATGGGCCGCTAAGACTCTGATTGACGAATGGTTTCTCTATTACTATATGCTCCCGCCGCAAGATGCCCGGTATCGGACGGCCGATTATCCTGTATATTCGGCCTTGTCGGTTTCTGTGGCGCCCATGTTGCGTTACCGGTTGAAGTATGCTTCGGGTATCGGTATCGATTATATGTATATGCCATATGTCGAACGGTTGAAACAAGTTGATGCCGAGAAGCATATGGATGGGCTGCTGTATAATCCGCACTCGCTGGGTATATCATTGCGCCATGAGGTATTTTACAAGCACTTCTCTCTCTATTTCAGTGTAGGATATTATTTGTTTCGCCAGATGGGAGAGGAGTCGGAGCATTTCGACAAAGAGCAGTACCGTTATGTTCCCGTAGAGAAGGAAAAGCCCTATTACGAGACAGTCGGGCTGCGCTTCTACATTCCGGGGCTGGAATGGCTCTATGTTGGTTATCAGATCAAGGCTCACTTGACCAAAGCCGATTGTATGACCCTCAACGTCGGGGTGTGCTTGGGTAAGCGGTCGAGGTAGTTTTTATTCTTGATTTTAATTTGATAACTGAGAGTCTTTTATGTGAGACGCATAGAAGATGTGTTGGTCGTTTTGTCGCTACGGCTGCTCATTTTATCGTAATAAAATTTATAATTGATATATAAAGGAGAAAAGAAATTGGCAAAACTGTTTTTTTATGAAAAAAGAGTTATCTTTGCCGATACAACTGTTTGGCAGGGCCAAATTAAGAAAAGGAAAAAGTATTTTTTTTATAAGAAAATGGAAAAAATGAATGTAAAACCGGCAGACGGTAAATTGGGCGTCTTGTGTGTAGGCTTGGGTGCCGTGGCAACGACGTTTATCACGGGCGTGTTAATGGTTCGCAAAGGATTGGCCAAACCGGTCGGGTCAATGACTCAGTATGACAAGATTCGCGTAGGACGTGGTGCTGACAAAAAGTACCTTCACTATGGCGAAATCGTGCCCATGGCACAGTTGTCTGATATCGTATTTGGTTCGTGGGACGTATATCCCGCCAATGCCTATGAATCGGCCATCAACGCCGAAGTCTTGAAAGAGAAAGACATCAATCCGGTCAAGGACGAGCTGGAAAAAATCGTTCCGATGAAAGCCGCTTTCGACCACGAATATGCCAAACGTCTTGATGGTGAAAATGTAAAGAAATGTGCCACCCGTTGGGATATGGTCGAAGAACTGCGTGAAGACATCCGCCGTTTCAAGGCCGAGAACAACTGCTCGCGTATCGTTGTGCTGTGGGCTGCTTCGACAGAGATTTACGTTCCCTACGACGAGACGGTACACGACACACTCGAACACCTCGAAAAGGCCATGAAGGCCGACGACCGCAAACACATCGCTCCCTCGATGTGCTATGCCTATGCAGCCTTGGCCGAGGGCGCTCCCTTCATCATGGGCGCACCCAACACGACGGTCGATATTCCTGCCATGTGGGAGATGGCCGAAAAGACGAAGTTACCTATCGCCGGTAAAGATTTCAAGACCGGACAGACTCTCGTAAAATCGGGTTTTGCTCCGATTATCGGTACCCGTTGCCTTGGCCTCGCAGGCTGGTTCTCGACCAATATTCTCGGAAACCGCGATGGCCTTGTGCTTGACGAACCTGCCAACTTCCACACCAAAGAGGTGAGCAAGCTCTCGACTCTCGAATCGATTCTCGTTCCCGAAAATCAACCCGACCTCTATACCGATTACTATCACAAGGTGCGCATCAACTATTATCCCCCGCGCAACGACAACAAAGAGGGTTGGGACAATATCGACATCTTCGGCTGGATGGGTTATCCCATGCAGATTAAAATCGATTTCCTCTGCCGCGACTCTATTTTGGCCGCACCTCTCTGCCTCGACCTCGTGCTGTTGAGCGACTTGGCAGCCCGTGCCGGACGTTACGGCATACAGCGCTTCCTGAGCTTCTTCCTCAAAAGCCCCATGCACGACTATACCAAGGGTGAAGTACCTGTCAATCACCTTTTCCAACAATATGTCATGCTCAAAAACGCCCTCCGCGAAATGGGGGGTTACGAAGCCGACGAAGAAATCGATTAAAAATATTTCTCCCGAATATTGCAAAAGGTTGCGCCACTAATGGCGCAACCTTTTTGTTTCAGAGAAAATCGGGGCAGACAAGAAAAAAGATGAAAAAACCTTGTATCTTCGTGTTTGTTCTTGTAGTAAGATGAAGATACTTTTTCGCCCCATAACCCTCGATGCGCAGGCCGACATCATACGGTATACCCGAGTCGGTGCTTACCGCAACTGCGATTTCTCGTTTGCCAACATGTACAGTTGGCAGTTTCTTTACCGCACTGAGTATGCCGTTGTCGAAGACACCCTCTTCGTCAGGTTTTATATCGATGGCGGTCGTCCGGCCTACATGATGCCGCAAGGCTCCCTGCCGTTGCGCGAAAGTATTGCCTGGCTGGTCGACGATGCCGCTTCACTGGGGCATACGTTGTGTCTGTTGGGTGTCTCCGAGGAGTCACGCTCGGCCCTGAATATCGTCTGGCCCGAAGCTTTCCGCTTTGTGGCCGAACGCGACTATGCCGACTATATCTATTTGCGTGATGACCTGGCCAGCCTTGCGGGCAAACGGTTGCAGCCCAAGCGCAATCACGTCAATCGTTTTATCAAGAACAATCCCGATTATTGCTATCGCCCTCTGACGGCCGAACTGGTGCCGGTCTGTTTGCAATTTGAAAAGCGGTGGATCTCGGAAAAACGGGCGGGACATGACGAAGACCTTGCCGCCGAGCGTGAGGCCATGACACGGGCGTTGACCCATTTCGACGAGTTGGGACTGTCGGGCGGTACACTGTGGGTCGGCGACAAGATGGTGGCCTTTACCTACGGGTCGCCCGTTAATGCCGACACGTTCGATGTCCATGTCGAGAAGGCCGATGCCGATGTCGACGGTGCCTACACCATGATAAATCGGGAGTTTGCCCGTACGATTCCCGAGTCATACCGTTATGTCAACCGCGAAGAAGACCTCGGTCTGTCCGGCCTCAGGCAGGCAAAACTCTCATACCACCCGTGGCGTTTGCAGGAGAAGATGGCCGCCTTTTTTACCGGGGAGAAACGCATTGTGGAGGAGACTTCCCTGTCGCGTGGCGGAGAGTCGGCCGGCTCGCTTGTCTTGCGTCGGGCCCATGAGGCGGACCGGCCTGCCGTCGTAGACTTGTGGCAGACCTGTTTTCACGACGATTCTTCGTTTGTCGACCTCTATTTTTCGACCAAATATTCTCCCGAGCGAACCTATGTCGTAACCTCCGACGGGCGTCTCTGCTCGGCTCTCCAACATCTGCCTTATACCCTTTCGCTGTGGGGTGGGGAGGAGGCGCTCTCCTACTGGGCCGGATTGTCAACCTGTCCGGCCGACAGAGGCCGGGGGTATATGGGTGCTCTTATCCGCCATACCTTCTCTTATCTGTGTCGTCGGGGTTTTGCGCTGGCTTCGCTTATACCGGCCGAGCCGTCGCTCTATGCCTATTATGCCCGTTTCGGTTTTGAGACCTTCTTTTACAGGCGTTGTTGTGTCTTGACGTTTGATGGAGATTTGTCATCTCCGGGCGATAATACCCTTATTGTGCCGACCGACAGTGGGTGGCTATCGTCGGAGTGGCGCCGTCTTACGCAGAAATTCCCCGGTTGCGTGCAGCACGATGCGGCCGATTTTGAAGTTATCGTGGCCGATGCCCGTCTGGCCGGGGGTGAGGTTTATGCCTTGCGCGGGGCTGGTGGTCGGGCCGAAGGGGTGGCCGTTGCTGTTCCTTCCGACGGCGAGTTGCATATTCTCGATGCGTGTGCCGCAGACGAATCTTACCTCGCTGCATTGCTCTCGGCTCTGTGCCATCGGTATGCAGTTACACGGTTGCAGTTGTCGCTGCCGGCTGGTGAAGGAGAGAGAGCGCGTTTGGCGGAGTGTGTGAAAGAGGTGTTTTCCGTAGAGGCCGATGAGGTTGTGCCCCGGGGTATGTTGCGGGTGGTCGATGCCCAGTTGCTGTTTGAGCGTTATGCCGATGCCTTCCCCAATGCCGCCGTCTGTGTGCGTCTTGTCGACGATTTGTGCCCGTGCAACACGGGGGTGTACCAAATAAAAGAGGGGCGCTCTTGCAAGCAGCCCCTCCCTCAATTATCATCTGAGTGCGATTTCAATTACGATTACGACCTGGAACCCTCTTCGCTGGTGCGTTGGATTGGCCATACGCTCTCCGGCGATGTGCGTCCCTACATGTCGCTGATGCTTAGCGATTGAACCGTTTCTATCTCTTGACCGCGGTTTTCCTGCCGGGAGCGTTGTCGTCGATACGGCCCGGAACTTCGGGGCGTGTGAGTGCCCTGATGATGAGCCATACACCGGCAATGATGAACGGTACACTCAGCCACTGGCCCATGTTGAGTACCATGTCGGCTTCAAAGGCCTCCTGGTCGTTCTTGACAAACTCGATGAGGAAACGGCTGAGGAACACCCCTACGAAGAAGATACCGAGTATCAGCCCCGGGCGGTCGCCTGCGCGGCGTTTCCAGTACATGTACATGAGTATGACAAAGACGGCGAGGTAGCAGAGCGCCTCGTATATCTGTGTCGGGTGCGACGGTTCGGTAAATACCGGCTGCATGCCGTAGGCGTGCCAGGCTCCCACGTTCTCGATAAAGCGGAATCCCCAGGGGAGGTCGGTTACATGACCGTATATCTCATGGTTCATGAGATTTCCCATGCGGATAAGTGCGCCGACCAGGGCCGTGGGAATGGCCAGCCGGTCTACCGCCCACAACATACCGCGGTGCGTTACCTTGCGCGAGAAGATATAGAGGGCGATGAGTATACCTATCGTACCGCCGTGACTGGCCAGTCCGCCTTCCCATATTTTGAGAATGTCGAGCGGGTGGGCCGAGTAATATTCCCAGCCGTAGAAGAGGCAGTGTCCCAGCCGCGCACCGATGATGGTGGCGACGATAGTGTAGATAAAAGCCTTGTCGCACCAGCCGGCCGGAGCATTGTCGTGCTTGTAAATGCGCTCTTCGATGGCGTAGCCCACGAGGAAGCCTACGGCAAAGAAGAGGCCGTACCAGCGTACTTCGCGGCCGAAGAGGGTGAATATGGCCGGGTCGGCCGTCCAGGTTATGGCATCAATCAACATGAGTGGTTGGCGTATTAAACGAGATGTTTGATGAGTTCTTCACGGTCGCCGGGGAGCATGTCGATGACGGGGATTTCTATCATCGTGTAGCAACCCGGTTGCTGACGGAACGATGCCCGTGCTACACCCACAAGGATTTGGGCCGTGAGGGCGGGGTTGTTGATTTTCATGTTGAATTCCAGAATCTGGTTCTGGGTCTTTCCCGAAACGCCTTTGCGTATCATGTGTACGCCGTGTCCCATGTCGAGAAGGGCGTCCACGCTCGGAACCTGTTTCACGTGTGTTTCGTCATTCACGAAATAAGGATCTGCTTTGATAGCTGCGGATACTTCTTCAAATTTGTATCCGTCTTTCAGCTCGATATATACCATGCGGCGGTGGATACCCGTGCCGAGGGGAATGGTCATCGACAGGGCAGCTTTCACGCCGTCGACAGCTTTGACGGCAACCGTGTGTCCCATGCTCATGCCGGGACCGAAGTTGGTGTAGGTTACCCCTTTGGGTGCGGCAGCCTGCATGAGAGTGCGCACAACCGAGTCGCTTCCCGGATCCCAGCCGGCGGCGGTTATGGCTACGCTGTTGTATTTCTTGCAGAGGGCGTCGAGGCGGCTGCGGAGACCAGCTATCTCGGTGTGTATGTCGAAACTGTCGACGGTGTGAATACCGCGGGCAAGAATCTTCTCGGCATACTCTTCCACTTTGCGGGTCGGGGTGCACAATACGGCTACATCGACATCTTGCAGGTCGTTGATGTCCGAAACCACCGGATAATTTTTCAGTTCGTCGGGCACGTTGGCGGCGTCGCGGCGCACAATGCCTGCAATTTCAAAGTCGGGGGCAGCCTGTAAGGCGTCGAGTACATACTTCCCGATATTGCCATAACCTACGATGGCGGCTCTTGTTTTTTTCATTTTGTTATACTTTTGTCGTTAATGTATTAAAAATGTCTTCTTTTGTGGCGCAAAGGTAGCTTTTTTTATTTATATTGAGTGTATATCAATACTAAAAAACATTATTCGTATCTTTGTGCCGGATAGATATACCACACCAGATTATGATACGCCAGCATCTTATTGTGGTACCGGCCCGCTGCCGGGGATACCACCTGATAACCTCTTTGGTGTTGCGGGCCGTGGGTCAGTTGCCCGAGGCCGGTCTGCTTCATCTCTTCATCCAGCATACCTCGGCGGCCCTTACCGTCAATGAAAACGCCGACCCGTCGGTGCGGGCCGATTTTGAATCGGCCATGAACCGCATCGTGCCCGAGGGGGCATCGTATTATACCCATACGCTCGAAGGCGACGACGACATGCCGGCGCATGTCAAGTGTTCGCTGCTGGGGCCCTCCCTCACGCTGCCTGTCCGCGACGGAAAGTTGGCACTGGGCACCTGGCAGGGCATCTATCTGTGCGAGTTCCGCGATTACGGGGGCGAGCGGCGTATTCTGGCCACCCTCTATTACTGATGGGGGGTAAGCACTCCGTATCGGTAGAGATGTGAAAGCCGTTTCTCTACAAACGCTTTGATGAGGAGGGCTGTCTCTTCGGTGCCCAGAATGGAAGAGTTTATCGACAGGTCGTACGACGACGCGACGCCCCACTCCTTGTCGGAGTAGAAGTTGTAATAGCTGGCTCGCCTCTTGTCGGTCTTGACGGCTTTTTCTTCGGCCTCTTTTTCCGACAGCAGGGTGTACTTCTTGATGCGGGCTATGCGGTCGTTCATGGCGGCGTGAATAAACACCGAGATGCAGCGCGGGTTGTCGCGCAGTATGTAGTCGGCGCAGCGGCCCACGATAACACACGACTGCTTGCGGGCGATATTCTGAATCACATCAGCCTGTAACTTGAAGATGGTCTCGTTGCACAACGTGTTTCCGTAGTTGAACGACGAAAGCCCCAGCATGGCGTGATAGAAACTGCGCGGCGTCGTTTCGTCGGCCTGCTCAAAAAAGCGGGTGTCGATGCCGCTCTCCTTGGCCGCTTCCTGCATCAGCTCCTTGTCGTAATAGCCGATGTTCATCAGTTGCGAGAGACGTATTCCTATTTCCCGGCCTCCGCTGCCGAACTGCCGGCCGATGGTGATGATGAAATTTTCGTTCATGGCAAAACGTTTTATGCATACAAATATAAGGTTTTTCCCATAAGTTTGTTGCGGCACAATGAGAAAAAGTGCTGACGGGCCCATGCCGGGAATGTCGGGGCCGTTCGTGCAGATGCCCCGATGACGGTGGTAGCCCAAGAAAGCCATAAAAACTGTTATTCCGTAATTGTTTTGTCGGAAATTATGTACATTTGTGCCATATTACGACCCTATGTCGTATAACGTATAATCTTCCTGTCCAATATATGCGCCGACAATTTCTTCTGCTCTTCCTGTTCATTACCGGTCTGTGGCCGGTTGTGGCGCAGCTTAATACCGAGCGCATTACTTACATCGGACGC
>ERZ824600.2663-NODE-2663-length-18427-cov-3.136567_pt1 | contig 18427 bp, 17 predicted proteins | sample MGYA00519933_ERZ824600 | MGnify/ENA primary metagenome ERZ824600 (study PRJEB31778, sample SAMEA3449178) | human gut metagenome | biome: human gut; feature: human-associated habitat; material: faeces | place: United Kingdom | collected 2010/2012 ... | reverse complement strand
GTTCCTTCACATAAGGTTCACCGAACATTTCTATAATATATTATATTTCAATTTTTTACGGTGAACCCCACCTACTATTTGGACAGACCTGAAAGAAGGCCATCCGCTTCAACTCCAACTCCTCCCCAACTTAAACTCCATGCTAATAAACGGGTAAATCATTGGGACACTCAAAAAACTTTTGTAATTTTGCCCCAAATATCGAAATCAGAATAAAAATGAATGTTTTAGAGTTAAGTGAACAAGAAATCGTAAGAAGGAACAACCTGAACGAACTCCGTGCCTTGGGCATCGACCCTTATCCGGCTGACGAATACCCGACCGATGCTTTCTCGACCGACATCAAAGCCGAATACGACGATGCGGCGGAAGAGAAACGCCAAGTGTGCATCGCAGGCCGTATCATGAGCCGGCGCATCATGGGCAAAGCCTCTTTCCTCGAATTGCAGGATTCCAAAGGGCGCATTCAGGTGTATGTCACCCGCGATGATATTTGTCCCGGAGAAAACAAGGATTTATACAACACCGTATTCAAGAAACTTCTCGACATCGGCGACTTCATCGGCATCAAGGGCTTTGTGTTCCGCACCCAGATGGGCGAAATCACCATTCACGCCCAGGAACTCACCGTGCTGGCCAAGTCGCTGCGCCCGCTGCCCATCGTCAAGGTCAAAGACGGCGTTGTCTACGACGCCTTTGAAGACCCCGAGCTGCGCTACCGCCAACGCTACGTCGACCTGGTCGTAAACGAAGGCGTGAAAGAGATATTCATCAAACGCAACCGGGTGTACAACTCCATGCGCGAATTTTTCAACTCGCGCGGCTACATGGAGGTCGAGACCCCCATACTGCAATCGATTCCCGGTGGTGCCGCCGCACGGCCCTTCATCACCCACCACAACGCACTCGACATTCCGCTCTACCTGCGTATCGCCGACGAGCTTTACCTCAAACGCCTTATCGTGGGCGGATTTGAAGGCGTGTATGAATTCTCCAAGAACTTCCGCAACGAAGGTATGGACCGCACGCACAACCCCGAGTTCACCTGCATGGAGATATATGTCTCCTACAAGGACTACAACTGGATGATGAACTTCACCGAGCAGATGCTCGAAAAAATCGCCCTCGACGTCAACGGCACCACCCAAGTGCAGGTGGGCGACAACCTCATCGACTTCAAGGCTCCCTACAAACGGGTAACCATGACCGATGCCATCAAGGAATTTACCGGCATCGACATCACCGGCATGAACGAAGAACAACTGCGCGACGTATGCCGCCAGCTCGGTATCGAAATCGACGACACCATGGGCAAAGGCAAACTCATCGACGAGATATTCGGCGAGAAATGCGAAGGCCGCTTCATACAGCCCACCTTCATCACCGACTACCCCATCGAGATGTCGCCCCTCACCAAGCGTCATCGCAACAACCCCGAGCTGACCGAACGCTTCGAGCTGATGGTCAACGGAAAAGAGTTGTGCAACGCCTACTCCGAACTCAACGACCCCATCGACCAGCGCTACCGCTTTGAAGAGCAGTTGCGACTCTCAGAGAAAGGCGACGACGAAGCGATGTTTATCGACAACGACTTCATACGCGCCCTCGAATACGGCATGCCGCCCACCTCGGGCATGGGTATCGGCATGGACCGTCTCGTCATGCTCATGACCGGACAGTCGACCATTCAGGAGGTACTCTTCTTCCCGCAGATGCGCCCCGAAAAGACCCAAAAGAAAGACCCCGAAAGCGCATACGTGGGCATAGGCGTACCCAAAGAGTGGGTTCCCGCCATACAGAAAGCCGGCTACCTCACCCTCGAAGCCCTGAGCAGCGCCAACCCCAACAAGCTGCAACAAGACCTGTGCGGGCTCAACAAGAAGTACAAGCTCGAACTGGCCAACCCCACAGCCGAAGAGGTAAAAACCTGGGTCGAAAAAGCCCGATAGCGAAAAAACATCTAAAATCAGAGAGGAGGAACTACGATGAATCTCCCGGGAAAAGTGGCCATCATCGGAGGCGGTACATGGGCTACCGCCATCGCAAAGCTCGTCTTGTGCAATGCCGACTCCATCAACTGGTACATACGCAACGAAGACACCATCGAGGAGTTTATCCGCTCGGGACGCAACCCGATGTATCTGTCGAGCGTGAAATTTGAAATCAGCCGCATCGGATTCTCGGCCGACATCAACAACGTCGTCAGAGAGTCGGATACGCTCATTCTGGTCACGCCCTCGCCCTACATCAAGTCTCAGCTCAAAAAGCTGAAAAGCAAGGCCTTGCAAGACAAGTTCATCATCTCGGCCATCAAAGGCATCGTACCCGACGAGAATCTCGTCATTACCGAATACCTGAAACGATACTTCAAGGTTCCCGGCGACAGGCTGGCCGTCATCGGCGGCCCCTGCCACGCCGAGGAGGTAGCCCTCGAACGGCTCTCCTACCTCACCATAGGCTGCCCCGACCTGCGCAACGCCCAGATGGCTGCCGACCTGCTGCGCACCCCGTTCATGCGCACCACCACGTCGACCGACGTCGAAGGTATAGAATACGCCGCCGTGCTGAAAAACGTCTACGCCATCGCCGCCGGTATATGCAACGGCATGAAATACGGCGACAACCTGCAAGCCGTACTGGTATCAAACGCCATACAGGAGCTGCAACGGTTTGTCAACGTAGCCAACCCCATGCCCCGCAACATCTGTGAGCCCGCCTACCTGGGCGACCTGCTGGTAACGGCCTACTCCCGTTTCAGCCGTAACTTCCTCTTCGGCACGATGATAGGAAAAGGCTACTCGGTAAAGGCCGCCCAGACCGAGATGGAGATGATAGCCGAAGGATACTACGGCACCAAGTGCATCACCGAAATCAACGAAAGATTACAGGTGGAAATGCCCATTCTCAATGCCGTGTACAACATACTCTACAAGCGCAAGTCGATACCCTGCGAGTTGCGCCAACTGGCCGAGCGGCTGCGCTGACCTCGGAGTCGCCGGCTCAGCCGACAACAGAAAAAAGGAAGAGGGGAGTTTTCCTATCACGGAAAACTCCCCTCTTCTCTATATCAGAAAGGCCGGGCCCAATCAATGGCAGCAACCGCCACCACAACCATCGTGGTCGTGATCGCCACAACCGCCACCGCAACTGTCGCAGCCGCAACCGCAGGAATGTACGGGGTTGAGTTCTTCGGGCGTAGCAGGGCGCACCGTCTTGACCGTACCCACAAAGTGAAGGTCTTCACCGGCAAGCGGGTGATTGAAGTCCATTACCACAATATCCTCCTTGACTTCGAGTACCGAACCGTTGAGACGGTTACCGCTGGCATCCATCATAGGCACGGTATTGCCGGGGAAAATATATTCGTCGTCGAATTTACCATCGACCTCAAACATTTTTTTGTCGAGTTCGAGCACATGGTCTTCATCGCGTTCGCCATAAGCGTCGTTACAGGGAATCACAAAATCGAAAGTGTCGCCCACCTTCAAGTCCATGATTTTAGACTCGAACGAGGGAAGCATCTGCTCCACTCCGCAGACAAAACGCAGGGGAGAGTCTTCCGAAGTCTCTTCCATCAGTTCGTCTTCGGGACCGACATAAAGTTTATACATCAATTCGACAAATTGTCCGGGTTTGATTGTTTCCATACAGATATATTAAAAAAATGAATTCGATGATTTTCCGACAAAGGTACGAAAGGTTTTTCAGATTCCCTGCCTCGGTGCCAAAAATTACCGTATATTAAAGAAAAGAAGCAACAGAAAAAACAAAATCATAATGAATCTGTTATTCATAAAGAAAAACAGGTCAAAATCTTTGTTTTACAAAAAATATTTGCATCTTTGCAGTCAAAAGATTGTTAACACAACCCATGACTGTCCGCGAGGACCGCTTATATCATTTACAGAATTAACTCAATATGGAAAAAGAACAAAAACCCCGTCGCCCCCGTATCGGAGAGGCAAGAGGGGCAGCTTACCGTGAAGGAAACAACGAGAAATACGAAAAGGTAAATTACTCCCGCCGCGCCAATTCGGACTACAACTACAACCGCCGGCCCTACAACAATGAAAGCCGGAACTACAACCGGCGCAATGAGAGTTACCCCGGTAACGACAACTACAATTACAACCGCAACTACAATTCCGAGAACGTCCGCCCTGCCGAAGACAACTACAACCGCTACGGCGACTATGGTCACAGCCGCAACTACGGCGAACGGCAAGAGGGTGGCTACAACCGCAATAACTACAACACGGGCGGCTACAACTACAACAACCGCCGACCCTACCGTCAGAACAACGAAACGGCCGAAGAGCCCAACTTCAATACCATAGGCGGCAACAACCGCCCCTACCGTCAGAACAACCGCAGCGGGTTCAACAACAAGGGCGGATACAACAAGCCTTACGACGGCAACACGCAACGCCGTCCGTTCGGGAACAACCGTAAACAACGCCCGGTCATGCCCCGTCGCGTCGTTTACGACGAGAGTACCATAGACCCCAACGAACCGATACGCCTCAACAAGTTCCTGGCCAATGCCGGCGTGTGCTCGCGCCGCGAAGCCGACGAATTCATACAAAAGGGCGAAATTAAGGTCAACGGCGAAGTCATTACCGAGTTGGGCACCAAAATCACCCGCAACGATGTGGTAACCCACAACGACAAGGTGGTCCTACCCGAACACAAAATCTATGTGCTGCTCAACAAGCCCAAAGACTGCGTTACCACCTCGGACGACCCCCAAGGCCGCCTCACCGTCATGGACATCGTGCGCAATGCCTGCACCGAGCGCATCTATCCCGTAGGTCGTCTCGACCGTAACACCACCGGCGTGCTGCTGCTCACCAACGACGGCGACCTTGCCTCGAAACTGACACACCCCAAATACATCAAGAAGAAAATATATCACGTATGGCTCGACCGCGACGTCAACGAAGAAGACATGCAACGCATTGCCGACGGCATAGAACTTGAAGACGGCCCCATACACGCCGACGCCATCAGCTACGCCACCGACACCGACAAGAACCAGGTGGGCATAGAGATACACTCGGGCCGCAACCGCGTCGTGCGCCGCATCTTCGAGTCGCTGGGATACCGCGTCGTCAAGCTCGACCGCGTATACTTTGCCGGCCTTACCAAGAAAAACCTCCCGCGCGGACGCTGGCGCTACCTCACCCAACAGGAGGTAAACTTCTTGAAAATGGGCTCTTTTGAATAATTTACAGACACAACATCAAACAAGAATAAGAGAGGAACAATCACATGGAAACGCTTAAACGCACCCGCATTGCCGACCTGTTCCGCACCCAACCCATAGGCACGACCGTCATGGTGAAAGGCTGGGTACGCACTCGCCGGGGCAACAAACAAGTAGGATTTATCGCCTTGAACGACGGCTCCACCATAAAAAACCTGCAAATCGTCGTAGACCTTGAAAAGTTTGACGAAGAGACCCTGAAACTCATCACCACCGGAGCCTGCATCTGCGCCACCGGACAATTGGTAGAGTCGCAAGGCAAAGGACAAAGTGCCGAAGTACAGGCCGAAACACTCGAAGTGTACGGCACCGCCGACCCGCAGACCTATCCGCTCCAAAAGAAAGGACACACCATGGAGTTCCTGCGCGAGATAGCCCACCTGCGCCCCCGCACCAATACGTTCGGAGCCATATTCCGCATGCGGCACCAGATGGCCTACGCCATACACACCTTCTTCCATCAGAAGGGATTCTGCTACTTCCACACCCCCATCATCACGGCATCAGACTGCGAAGGGGCCGGACAGATGTTCCAGGTAACCACCAAGAACCTCTACAACTTGAAGAAAGACGAGAACGGCGCCATCATCTACGACGACGACTTCTTCGGCAAGCAGACCAGCCTCACCGTCTCGGGCCAGCTCGAAGGTGAGCTCGCCGCCACGGCACTGGGAGCCATCTACACCTTCGGCCCCACCTTCCGCGCCGAGAACTCCAACACCCCACGGCACCTGGCCGAATTCTGGATGGTAGAACCCGAAGTAGCTTTTGCCGACCTCGAAGAGTTGATGAACCTCGAAGAGGAATTTATCAAATACTGTGTAAAGTGGGCCCTCGACAACTGCCAGGACGACCTGCAATTCCTCAACGACATGTTCGACAAAGGTCTTATCGAACGCCTGCAAAAGGTTGCGGAGACCGAATTTGTGCGCCTGCCCTACACCGACGGTATCAAGATACTCGAAGAGGCCATCGCCAAGGGACACCAGTTTGAGTTCCCCGTATACTGGGGCTGCGACCTCGCCAGCGAACACGAACGCTATCTCGTAGAGGAACACTTCAAGAAACCGGTCATCATGATCAACTACCCCAAAGAGATAAAAGCCTTCTACATGAAACAGAACGAAGACGGAAAGACCGTACAAGGTACCGACGTTCTCTTCCCGCAGATAGGCGAAATCATCGGCGGCAGCGTGCGTGAAGAGAGCTACGACAAACTGATGGCCCGCATCGAGGAGTTGAATATACCCATGAAAGACATGTGGTGGTATCTCGATACCCGCAAATACGGAACCTGCCCGCACGCCGGCTTCGGACTGGGATTTGAACGCCTCATGCTCTTCGTTACCGGGATGTCCAACATCCGCGACGTGATACCTTTCCCCCGCACTCCCAAGAATGCCGAATTCTAAAAACGTCACTTTCCATAAACAAAGCGTGGCAGCTCTTGCAGGCTGCCACGCTTTGTTTTTTATTTACAACCCCACGAAGTTATTCGCGATAAAGCAGCGACACCGGGCCCGCTATGCCCGAGGCAACCAGCGTGTCGGCCGGGGTAACAATTTCGGGCCAGGCATAGGTTATGCGCTCATCGGCCGGTCGTGAAGCATCGCCTATCATACGGTTCATCAGCGAATTGGCCACATACAGTTCGAGTACATTATCGCCGTCGTGTACAAACGGGGTGAGGTCGACCTCCCAAGGAGAGCACCACACAATACCCGCCTCCCGGGCCGAGAAAATCAGCATCTCCCACCACTCGGGCGAGAAGGCATCGAGAGCCTGGGGCGTTTTCTTGTTATGCACCTGGTCGTAATAGACCACGCCTCCGACGCCGGCGCGGCGATAGGCTTCCAGGTCGGCCGTAATCCCCTCACGGGTTGTCTCGGTTTCGCCATGAAACCACCACACCTTGGTACGGGTCGAGTCGGGAGGCACAGGAAACGCCTCTGCCATCACATCCAGTGTCACCATACAAGAATTTTCAACACTACAACATAGCAACATAATATTAATTCCCGCAATAAAAACCAAAACAGGAAACAAAATATTTATTTTTCATATACTTATACAAGTTTTCTTCTATTCAAAAAATATATTCTCAATATAAAAAATAAAGCGACTTTTAATTGTTGTTTACAATCATATAGAATATGAAGTAGCAAATTTTTATAAAGTTATACCTAAAAATATTTTTAGATAAGAATATAATTAATATCTTTGCATTCGGTTCATTTAAATTTTGAATAACCAAATCTCCCAAATATATCTTAAACGCTAAATAAAATAAACCATTTAATTTCAATAAAAATTAGAATCGCCATGAAAAAAATCTCACTATTTAGAACTTTAATGTTCCTTTGTTTCCAATTGTGTTATACAGCATTATTCGCCCAAGAGAGCCTTATCCCAGCTACAGCCATCAGTAATATCCCAACTGTATCATTTCGAGAATTAAACTTGAACAGGAACGATTTTAGTATTCTAAAAACAATATCTACCACAGCAGTTGTTAATACGGATAATAAAAGAACAAAACGAACAATCTCAGAAGCGAATGGAGAATTTACCATTATATATAAACGGATAAAACACGACGGGAAAAGATTTCTCGAATATGATGAATGTGAAGGCATTATACGTTTAGGATTCTTAGGTAGCACAAATATATACACATCAGATTCAGATTATCTTCCAGCAGAAGAAATCGTTAGACGTTTAGCATTATACCGATTAATTAGTATCGCGAAAGAATACGGAGCAGATGCATTGTTCGAACCGACTATTACGACAACTGCAACTTCTACAAAAAAAACAATAACATACAAAACCGAAGCGTCTGCAAAACTTATCAAAATCACAAATAATTAAACCATGAGAAAGTTAATATTAACAATAGCAATTACAATGCTTGTTGGAGGGTGTGTATCGCTGCCAAAAACAACTTTACCTACGAATTACACCTTAACATTAAAATTAACCGAAGTTCCTCCTTCGAATAAATATGTTGGCTTAGATTACGGTATTAGATTAAACATCACCGACAAAAGGGCAAATGCAGAAATTTTAAATCGTTACGACGGAGGGATTAATACCACTAAACCACAAATCTCTACATATCCAAATGTTAAAGCATTTGTTTCAGAAAGCTTAAAAAAATATATGCAAACTATGGGCTTTGACTTAGAAGCTGACATTAATACAGATTATTTACTAGATATTGAAATAGCTCAATATCAGATTAGTTACTTATCGGGGACAGGTTGGATAGGAACCGTTTGCCTTGATATGCAAATCTTTGACGAAAGCAACAAACAGGTATATCCTCGAACAACAATCACCGGCAGAGCGACAGCTATTGGCAGCTATACAGACATGACAATAGGCAATTTGATCATAAATGAAGCATATACAAATGCATTAAGAGATATTGATTGGGATAAAGTTGCATACTTTTTAAAAAGAGCAAAAACTGCATCAGAAGAAAAAAATAAACAAGTAACAGGAAAGGGCAGCACAACCTTGGAGCACACAATTATTAGATGGTTTGTCGATTCAGCGCCCAAAGGAGCAGATGTACTATGGAGAATTGTTTCTTCTACTCCTGATGTAAAAAACACCAACCAAACATATTTAGGTTCTACACCTTACGAAAGCACAGAATCGTTTGATATAAAGGGTCTAACCTATAATAACTCTGGAAATGTTCAAATAGAAATCACTTGCGAAAAAGCAGGGTACATAATACAAAAAAGAAGATTCAACCTGCGCCAAGTAATCGAACAAAAAGAAATATCTACCAAATTCAATCTTATCAAAGAAGAATAAAACAATTTTACAAAAAAGCGGTGTCTACTTTCTGACATCGCTTTTTTGTGTACTCAATCTTAAACACAAAACATTTTACTCACGGGAAGAAAAAACACACAGAAAAGTTTTGTATTACAGATAAAAAGCGTACCTTTGCAGTCCGATTATTACCACAAAAGTAACCCGACGTAGCTGCGACAACCGTCCTTTGGCCTGGGCATTGCCTGCAAGCGCGTCAATAAGTAATTAACAATTAAAGAATTAACAAAGTGGATACGTTAAGTTACAAGACCATTTCGGTGAACAAGGCAACCGCCCAAAAAGAGTGGGTTGTGGTAGATGCCACCGGCCAATCTCTGGGTCGCATCGCTGCCAAGGTAGCCAAACTCCTGAGAGGAAAATACAAACCCAGCTACACTCCTCACGTAGACTGCGGCGACAATGTCATCATCATCAATGCCGACAAAGTGGAACTCACCGGCAAAAAATGGAATGACCGCATATACATTCGTTTCACGGGTTATCCCGGCGGCCAACACCTGCATACACCGGCCGACCTCATGAAGAAGGGCCCCAAATACCTCTTCCACAAGGTAGTAAAAGGTATGCTTCCCAAAAACCGTCTGGGCGACCAGTTGCTGCGTAACCTCTATGTATACGCCGGCAGCGAACACCCGCACGAAGCCCAACAACCCAAAGTTATAGATATTAACACCCTTAAATAAGCCGTATGGAAATAGTTAATGCAATAGGAAGACGTAAAGCCGCTGTTGCCCGCGTGTTCGTTAACGAGGGAACCGGTGTCATTACCATCAACAACAAAGAACTTGCTGCATATTTCCCTTCGAGCATTCTGCAGTACATCGTCAAACAACCCCTCACCAAACTGGGTGTCGCCGAGAAATATGATATCAAGGTGAACATCGATGGCGGCGGATTCAAAGGTCAGGCCGAAGCTCTTCGTCTGGCTATCGCCCGCGCTCTGGTGAAAATCAACCCCGAGGACAAGCCCGCTCTCAAAGCCGAAGGCTTCATGACTCGCGACCCGCGTGCTGTTGAACGTAAGAAACCGGGACGTCCCAAAGCAAGAAAGAGATTCCAGTTCAGCAAACGTTAATGGTATTTGCGAGCTATTCCTCGGCAAGTATGCAACGTTTAGTATCCAAATTTTCGGGATTCGACAGCACAGAGGCGTGCTACGCACACAAGGCGGCTACGCCGGTTGCGACTACCCGAAGATTGATTTCGTAGAAAGTAAACAAGCAAACAACAAAACAAAATGGCAATTACAACATTTGACCAATTATTAGAAGCCGGCGTACACTTTGGCCACCTGAAAAGAAAATGGAACCCGGCTATGGCTCCTTACATCTTCATGGAGCGCAACGGTATCCACATCATCGACCTCTACAAGACGGTCGCCAAAATCGACGAAGCAGCTGCTGCTTTGAAACAAATCGCCAAATCGGGCAAGAAAATTCTCTTTGTAGCCACCAAAAAACAGGCCAAAGAGGTACTCGCCGCCAAAGCTACCGAAGTAGGTATGCCCTACGTTATCGAGCGCTGGCCGGGTGGTATGCTCACCAACTTCCCCACCATTCGCAAGGCGGTGAAGAAAATGGCATCGATCGACAAAATGATCAAGGACGGAACCTTCGACAACCTCTCCAAACGTGAGAAACTGCAAGTAACCCGTCAACGCGCCAAACTCGAAAAGACCCTGGGCAGCATCGCCGATCTGACCCGTCTGCCGTCGGCCCTTTTCGTTGTTGACGTAATGAAAGAGCACATCGCCGTGCGTGAAGCCAACCGTCTCGGTATCCCCGTATTCGGTATGGTCGACACCAACTCCGACCCGACCAACATCGACTTCGTAATCCCCGCCAACGACGACGCCACCAAATCGATCGAAGTGGTTCTCAACGCCGTATGCGGTGCCGTAGCCGAAGGTCTCGAAGAACGCAAAATCGAGAAAGTCGACGCCGAAGCTGCCGAAGCACAAGGCGAAGCCCCGGTTAAAAAAGAGCGTAAGACCCGCATCAAACGCAACAAAGCCGAAGACGACGAGGCCCTCAACGCCAATGTTGCTGCAAAAGTAATGAATGGCGAGAACGAAGACGAAGAATAATCGCGTCGTTCTCCCCGCAGAGACATACAATTACCGGCAAAGAGTGAGCCCCGCAAAAACCTACGGGACTTACTCTTTGTTACTTATAGAAACCCTAAAAAAGAAAAATATTATGGCTGTTACAATGGCAGATATTACCAAGCTCCGCAAAATGACCGGAGCTGGTATGATGGACTGCAAAAAAGCACTGGAAGAAGCCAACAACGACTTCGAAGGTGCCATAGAAATCATTCGCAAAAGAGGTCAGGCTATCGCCGCCAAACGTGAAGACCGCGAAGCCTCCGAAGGCTGCGTACTGGCTACCTGCAAAGGCGATTACGCCGCTATCGTGGCTCTGAAATGCGAAACCGACTTTGTGGCTCAAAACAAAGACTTCGTTGCCTTGACCCAGAAAATCCTCGACGCAGCCGTCGAGAACAAACCGGCCGACCTCGAAGCCCTCAAAGCCGTAACCATCGAAGGTCGCACCATTGCCGAACTCGTTACCGACCAAAGCGGTATAACCGGCGAAAAGATGGAACTCGGATACTTCGACTCCCTCACCGCCGCCTCGACCATCTTCTACATTCACCCGGGTAATAAACTGGCTACCATCGTAGGCTTCAACCAAGCCGAGGTAGACCATCAGGTAGCCCGCGACGTTGCCATGCAAGTGGCTGCCATGAACCCCGTTGCTGTTCGTCCCGAAGAGGTTCCCGCCCATATCATCGAGAAAGAGCTCGAAATCGCCCGCGACAAAGCCCGCGAAGCCGGCAAGCCCGAAAACCTCATCGACCGCATCGCACAAGGTTCGCTGCAAAAATATTACAAAGAGTTCACCCTCTTGCAGCAAGAGTTTGTAAAAGACCCGAAGCACACCATCGAGCAATACCTCAAAGCTCAGAACAAAGAGCTCACCGTAACCTCGTTCCGTCGCTTCACACTCAACGCCGAATAAGCACAACCTTTTACAATGCACAATAGAAAAAGCATCGGATTGTATCCGGTGCTTTTTTGCTTTCTTACGATGCGGTTGCCATTCAACCGGCAGCACGCAGGGGAAGCATACCCTCTCGGCACAAGAAAAAGCCCGACACTCCCGGGATAGCAGCCACACGCCAAAGTCAGGAACGCGAGACGATTCCACCTCGTACTCCGCCATAAAAGAGGAGAAAAAAATTTTCAGAAACTCCCCACGGAAACGGAATATGAGGCACTACGACAGCACAAGCCGCCGACACAGAGAAAAATGCGGATAACGGCAAGCAGACCAAAGCATGGAATCGTCGACAATAAAACCCGGCATTATACGTTTATTACAATAGATTCACCTCCTTTAAAATAAAAAAGATGGCACACGGCAACCTTTACGACGCACGACAGAAACTGAAACTGGCCTTCCTCGCCATATCCCTGACACTGGTAGCACTCTTTCTCATCATCTCCAACCGTCTCGTTGAAGACCTGGCCACCGAAGAGCACAACAAAATGGAGATATGGGCCGAAGCCACCCGCTCGGTCGCCAGCAACCGCAGCGACGTAGACATGGGCCTCGTGCTGAAAATTCTGCAAAGCAACAGCACCATACCCATCATCATTACCGACAGCCAGAGCCAGATTCTGCAAACACACAACCTCGACATACCCGACCGCCACGGCGAACAGTTCCTGCAAAACAAACTGCAATCGCTCAAAGACAAACAGCAGGTCATCGAAATCTACATCGACGAAGAGACATCGCAATACCTCTACTACGACGACTCTACGCTGCTGAAAAGGCTGTCGTACTTTCCTTACATACAACTCGCGGTAATGATACTCTTCCTCGTCATAGCCTACCTAGCCCTGATGAGCAGCAAAAAAGCCGAGCAGAACAAGGTGTGGGTAGGCCTTTCAAAAGAGACCGCCCACCAATTGGGTACCCCCATATCGTCGCTCATGGCTTGGCTCGAAGTGCTACCCTCGCAAGGATGCGACCCCGAAATCGTATCGGATATGGGTAAAGACGTACAGCGGCTCTCGGTCATCGCCGAACGTTTCTCCAAAATCGGGTCGCAGCCCGAACGCGAACCGGCCGACGTGGGCGAGGTAATCAATGCCTCCGTCGAATACATGAGACATCGCATCTCGGGTCGGGTGCAAATCAACGTACACACCCCCGAAGAAAAAATGGAAGCACAACCTCTGTGCCGCCCCCTCATGGAGTGGGTCTTTGAAAACCTGTGCAAGAACGCCATCGATGCCATGGACGGCCAGGGCACCATCGACATCACCCTCACCTGCACCGATACCCGCTACTACATTGATATCAAAGACACGGGCAAAGGCATTGCCCGCAATCGCTTCAAAACCATCTTCCACCCGGGCTACACCACCAAGCGGCGGGGCTGGGGTCTGGGACTTACGCTGGTAAAGCGCATCATCGAAGAGTATCACGAAGGCCGCATCTATGTCAAAGAATCGGAAATAGGCAAAGGCACCACCTTCCGCATGGAAATGAAGCGCATACAGCCCGACTGAAAACCCAACCGACCGCTGCAACGGCCGCAAAAAAACAAAGGGAAAATCTTTTTTTACAAGGATTTTGCACAAGAACAATTATTTTTTGTACCTTTGCAGGGTTTTAATAGCAGAGAACTGTGGGAAAGAGCGACAAATACACGATTTCATTAAAAAGCCTGAACGAGGGTACCCACACTTACACATACACCCTCGGCGCAGATTTTTTCGGTGAAATCGAGCCCTCTGAGATAGAAAAGGGCGAGGTAAATGTCCATCTCACGCTGAAACGCACCGACAATACATTCGAGTTGCACTTCGGCATAAAAGGTTACATCGTCATTCCCTGCGACCGTTGTCTCGACGACATGGAGCTACCGGTTGACACCGAAGATACCCTTTATGTAAAATTCGGAGAGGCATATAGCGAAGAGAGCGACAATCTCATCGTTGTTCCCGAAAACGAAGGCTCTATCAACCTGGCGTGGTATATGTATGAATGTATAGCCCTCACCATTCCGCTGATGCACACGCACCCCGAAGGCATGTGCAATTCCGAGATGGAAAGCCTGCTCAAAGCACATAGTGCAGCGGCCGCCGAAAGAAGCGACGACGATGAGCCCACAGATCCGCGCTGGAACGCCCTGAAAGCATTAAAAGAAAACAAATAATTAAACTATAAAAAAATGGCACATCCTAAAAGAAGACAATCGAAAACGAGAACAGCCAAGAGAAGAACTCACGACAAGGCCGTAGCCCCCACACTGGTTGTATGTCCCAACTGCGGTGCATGGCACATTTACCACACTGTATGCGGTGAATGCGGTTACTATCGCGGAAAACAAGCCATCGAAAAAGAGGCTGCCATCTAAAAAGTGTGACTTTTTAGAGAAATTGCGCCGGAAAGAACATCATGCTCCGGCTGTTGAACAGATTGTATAACCTTTAATAAAGCACACTAAATATTTCATCACACACAATATTTAGTGTGCTTGTTTCTTTTACAGCTATGGTAAATGCTATGATTGCGGGCGTCGCATCTTACGTGCCCGAAGACATACTCACTAACGAAGAACTATCGAAAATGGTCGATACCACCGACGAGTGGATTACCACCCGCGTAGGTATCAAGACCCGCCACATATTGAAAGGCGAAGGTCTGGGCAGTTCCAAAATGGGTTCGAGAGCCGTAAAAAAAGTATTGCGGAAGACCAATACTGACGCCAGCGAAATTGACGCTGTCGTATGCGCCACCTCTACCCCCGACTACCGCTTCCCCTCCACGGCATCGATCATCGCCCGGAAAGCCGGCATCACCAATGCATTCTGTTATGACATACAGGCTGCCTGCTCGGGATTCATCGTTGCCCTGCAAGCTGCCACAGCCTACATACGCAGTGGTATGTGCAAAAAGGTGATGGTTGTCGCCACCGAGAAAATGTCGTCGATAACCGACTATCAAGACCGCTCGACCTGCCCCCTCTTCGGAGATGGAGGTGCCGCAGCCTTGGTTGTTGCCACCGAAGAAGATTACGGAGTGATGGACTCGATTATCCGCACCGACGGCGTAGGCCTACCCTTCCTGCACATGAAAGCCGGAGGCTCGGTACGTCCCGCCAGCCACGAGACGGTCGACCACCGCGAACACTTCGTTTACCAGGAAGGCCGTATCGTATATAAATATGCCGTATCGTCGATGCTTCAAGTTTCGGAAGACATTCTCTCCCGCAACAACCTGACCGTCGATACTATCGACTGGTTCATTCCCCATCAGGCCAACCTGCGTATCATCGAAGCCATCGCCGACAGAATGCACATCAATCCCGAGAAAGTTGTCGTTACCATCGAAAAGTATGGCAACACCAGTGCCGCATCGATACCCTTGTGCCTGGCCGACTGGGAAAAGAAACTCAAAAAAGGCGACAAAATCGTTCTTGCCTCATTCGGCGCCGGATTTATCTGGGGCTCGGTATACCTCAAATGGGGCTATAACCCGCAAGATGTAAACGAGGTAACCGACCTGCCTTCTGATAATGACGAAACCGACGAGACGGTATAAGTTCAACATACTCCGTCGAGTGTTTTTCAACCAAACTCAAAAGGCGGCAAGTTGTGCCGCCTTTTTTGCCATCGGGCCCCTCTATCCGTTATCACACCATGACCATGCATAAAGCCGGATTTGTAAACATCGTAGGAAACCCCAACGTAGGAAAATCGACCCTGATGAACTCGCTCGTGGGCGAACGCATCTCTATTATCACCTCCAAAGCCCAGACTACGCGACATCGCATCATGGGCATCGTCAATACCGACGAGATGCAAATCGTCTATTCCGACACACCGGGGGTACTCTCTCCCCACTACAAGTTGCAGGAGTCGATGCTCAACTTCTCCCAATCGGCCCTGACCGATGCCGACATTCTGCTCTACGTTACCGACGTGGTAGAGACTCCCGACAAAAACCCGGAATTTCTCCAACGCGTAACGCAGGAAACCGTTCCGGTGATTCTCGTCATCAACAAGGTCGACCTGCTGCAAGATCAGTCGCAACTCGAATCGCTGGTCGAAAACTGGAAAAGCCGACTGCCGAAGGCCGAAATCATACCGGTATCGGCCCAACACCGTTTCAATCTCGACTACCTGATGCGCCGCATACAGGAGTTGCTCCCCCCCTCTCCCCCCTTCTTTGAGAAAGACGCACTCACCGACAAGCCGGCCCGCTTCTTCGTAACCGAGATTATCCGAGAGAAGATACTGCTCACCTACGACAAGGAGATACCCTATGCCTGCGAAGTGGCCGTCGAACAATTCAAGGAAGACGACAAACAGATACACATCATGGCCGTCATCTATGTCGAACGCGACTCCCAGAAAGGCATCATCATAGGCAAAGGCGGGAAAATGCTCAAACAGGTAGGCATCGCCGCCCGGAAAGACATCGAGACCTTCTTCGAGAAAAAGGTCTTTCTCGAACTCTATGTGAAGGTCGAGAAAGACTGGCGCAACAAAGAGAGCAAGTTAAAAACCTTCGGGTACCAGCTCGACTGATACCCCATTTACTCAACCGAAAAAAACAGACAGATAACTATGGGAAACTTAGTAGCTATCGTAGGCCGCCCCAACGTGGGCAAATCGACCCTTTTCAACCGGCTCACCCAGAGCCGGCAAGCCATCGTCAACGACGAGGCCGGTACCACGCGCGACCGCCAGTATGGCAAGGTCAACTGGGTAGGTCAGGAATTTTCGATTGTCGATACCGGCGGCTGGGTGGTCAACTCCGACGACATCTTTGAAGAAGAAATCAACAAACAGGTGGCCATCGCCATCGAAGAAGCCGACGTCATACTCTTCGTCGTCGATGCCACTCACGGCATTACCGACCTCGACGACCGGGTAGCCGCCATACTGCGCCGCAGTAAGAAACCCACTCTGCTGGTCGCCAACAAAGTCGAAAACAACGCCTCGCAATACAGTTCGGCCGAATTCTACGCCTTCGGCCTGGGCGACCCCTTCTGCATATCGGCCATCAACGGCTCGGGAACGGGCGATCTGCTCGATGCCGTCGTAGAGCACTTCCCCGCACGGAAAGAAGAAGAGGTACTCGAAGAGAATATTCCCCGTATCGCTGTCGTCGGACGCCCCAACGCCGGGAAGTCTTCGATTATCAACGCCTTCATCGGCGAAGACCGCTACATCGTTACCGACATTGCCGGCACGACACGCGACTCGGTGAATACCCGGTACAACAAGTTCGGATTCGACTTCTACATCGTCGACACGGCCGGTATACGCAAAAAAGGCAAGGTCAACGAAGACATCGAATACTACTCGGTGATACGTTCGATACGGGCCATCGAAAACTCCGACGTGTGCATACTTATGATCGATGCCACCCGCGGTATCGAAGGACAAGATCTCAACATCTTCTCCCTCATACAGAAAAACAAAAAAGGCCTGGTCGTGTGCATCAACAAGTGGGACCTGGTCGAAGACAAGAGTACACAAGCCATCAAAACCTTTGAAAATGCCATACGCAGCCGCCTGGCTCCCTTCACCGACTTCCCCATCGTATATGCCTCGGCCCTGACCAAACAGCGCATCTTCAAGGTACTCGAATGTGCGTCGGAGGTGTACAAAAACCGGCACCGCCATGTACCTACCGCACGGCTCAACGAAGAGATGCTTGCCGTCATCGAGAACTACCCGCCACCCGCCAACAAAGGCAAATATGTAAAGATAAAGTATGTTACCCAGCTCAAAGAGACTCCCGTTCCTACCTTTATCTTCTTCTGCAACCTTCCCCAATGGGTAAAAGAGCCCTACAAGCACTTCCTCGAAAACCAAATACGTGCCAAATGGAACTTTACGGGTACACCCATCAATATCATAATCCGGGAAAAATAAAAATATGACAAATAAAAACGCCTCTTCATAGAGGCGTTTTTATTATTTTGCTATCTTTGCATGGCAAATTCAACCTTAATTTCTTTCTAAAATTTAATTACCATGTTAGTTGCTATTACCGTACTGTTCATCATCGGCTACCTGGCGATCGCGCTCGAGCACCCGCTGCGCATCGACAAGACCGCATCGGCCCTCCTCCTGGGCATGCTCCTGTGGGTACTTTATGCCATCGGAGCCGAAACCATCGTTCCCGCCGTCAGCGGAGAAGAGCTCAAAGAGTTCATCGCTTCGTCTTCGGCCGCCCTGCAAGAAGGGTCGCTGGCCCAGCAGTGCATCGAGTT
>ERZ824600.2659-NODE-2659-length-18450-cov-5.537972_pt1 | contig 18450 bp, 21 predicted proteins | sample MGYA00519933_ERZ824600 | MGnify/ENA primary metagenome ERZ824600 (study PRJEB31778, sample SAMEA3449178) | human gut metagenome | biome: human gut; feature: human-associated habitat; material: faeces | place: United Kingdom | collected 2010/2012 ... | reverse complement strand
ATTATGTCAAGTGACAAATGTTTTATCCCAAAAAAGCAATACTTTGGAGCGAAAACTAAATGAGTACGATGTTTTTGTTAGATATAATAGTGCGATAACAATTATCAGGAAGATACCTGTAACGGAGAAACGGTTTTCATTATTATGTAGCTCTTTAAGTCCGTTTGGAATTAATTCAAGTGAAAGAGGAAATGAAAGGTATTTCCCATATGCATATACGCTATATTAGATTTGCGTGTGTAATTGATTTTGGTATTGATAATGAATTATATGAAAAGATTATAAAATATAATTATTTAGTAAAAGACTTATCTAAAGAAAGAATAAAAAATGAATTGGATAAAATATTAATAAGTAAAACAAGTGCAGAACATGCAGGGGAACCCGACAGTAATGGAACTTTCAAAGTATTATCGAAGATTTCTCCTCTTGGTCCCGATGAAATTTGTACTTTTTCATACTTTGTTGCAGGACCATTCAATACAAAAAGGGAACTGGAAAATGCCATTACATATTTGAAAACTAAATTTGCTCGTTTTTTAATCCTTCAAGCAGTAACTTCGATTAATTTATCAAAAGACAAGTTTCAGTTTGTCCCCATGCAAGATTTCTCCAAACCGTGGACCGATGCCGAACTCTACACAAAATATAACCTGACACAGGAAGAAATTGATTTTATCGAATCCATGATAAAACCGATGGATTCTACGAACATCAAGGAGGACTGATTATGCGCACCAAGTTAATCTGTTCAAGCCAAGAAAATCATATCGGCTATGGCGCCGGGAGTGGTGATACTGAACGATATGAATATGAATGTCCCTGTGGCAAAGGAAAGATCATTGAGGAACACGACAATATCCCGGGATTTCGGGATCACGATGTGTACATTGTTTGTAATGTTTGTAGCAAAAAATATCGTTTGGATACTTCAAAGGGCGTGCGCGGTTGGGAGCTGATCCCGCGGGAGGACGACCATGTCAACTGATTTCTTCATCCAACGCCCCGCCGTTACCCCAACAATTTATGTTTACATGCTTCCCGGAGTTGCGTCTCACACCGGTTACATTAAGGTTGGATATACCGAACGGGATGTTGAAAAACGCATTTATGAGCAGACACACACAAGCGGTGTAAAGGCGCAGATTCTCCTGCGCGAGTTTTTTTGCCACATCGGAGGCGTCGCCGCAGAAGAATTCGGCGTTTTCCACACCGCTGCGCGCGGCGTTCTCCCGCGCGTCGTCGATGGCCTCCGGCACGATCTCCGCGCCGAGGACGCGCTTCGCGTGGGACGAGAGCGCAAGCGTGATGGTCCCCGCGCCGCAGTAGAGGTCGAGCACCGTCTCCTCCCCCGTGAGCTGCGCATACTCGATGGCCTTGGCGTAAAGCCGCTCGGCCTGCTCGTGGTTGACCTGATAGAACGACGGCACGCTCAGGCGGAACACTCTCCCGCAGAGCGCATCCTCCAGCCGGTCGGCCCCCCAAAGCGTGCGGTAGCGCTCGCCGAGGATCACATTGTCCCGCCGCGTGTTCTCGCCGAGCACGATGCCCACCGCCTTCGGGCAGGCGCGGCGCAGCCGCTCGACCAGCTCCGCCTCATGCGGCAGTCGCTTGCCGTTCACCAGCAGGCAGATCAGGCTCTCGCCCTTCGTGTTCGAGCGGACATAGACATGGCGCAGAAGGCCGCGCCCCGTCCGCTCGTCGTAGCCCGCCGCGCGGAAATCGCGCATATACTGCCGCACGGCCTCCGCCGCGGCGTCGGCCTCCGGCTTCACCAGCAGACATTCCCGCGTGTCGATGACCTCGTGCGTGCGGGCGCGGTAGAACCCCACTCTGCCGTCCGGCGAGACGGGATACTGCGCCTTGTTGCGGTAGCGCCGCGTCTCCGCCGCGCCGAGGATCTCCTCCACCTCGACCTCGCTCCCACCGATGCGCGCAAGATTATCCTGCACGCGCCGGCGCTTGAGGGCAAGCTCCTCGGCATAGTCCATGTGGCGGTAGGTGCAGCCGCCGCAGCGCGGAAAATACGGGCAGTCCGGCGCGATGCGGTGCGGCGAAGGCGCAAGCACCTCAAGCACCTTGGCGAAGGCCGCAGACTTCAGCACCTTCAGAATAAGAATACGGCAGACCTCGCCGCGCAGCGCGCCGGACACAAAGACGACAAAGCCGTCGATGCGCGCGACGCCCGCGCCCTCGCCCGAATAGCCCTCGATGGTAACGGTGTATTCCTGATTTTTCGTGACAGCCATAGTGTTTTCCCCGAAAAAGGGCGCGGAGCCCCGCGCCCTTTCCTTCTATTTTATTGGAAGCGGTCGATGAGCGCGGTGATCTGACCGGTAAAGGCGGTGATCTCCTTGTTTGAGCGGCCCTTGAAGCGGCGGATGAGCTCAAGCAGCGCCTCGCCCGCGGCGAGCAGCTTGCCGTACAGGTTGTCCGCGCGGCTGGCCTGCATCGTGCGCTTGCGCTCGGAGATGTAGCCCTCGCTGAGCATCACGCCGACGGCGAGGTCGTAGCTCTCGGTGAACTTCGCCGCGTGAGCGGAGAAGCCGAGGGAGCACAGCTCGTCCGCGAACGCGGGCGCCACGTCCGCGTCGCCGTGGACGACAAAGACGTGTGCGGGCTTCGGATCGAACGCCTTGATCCACTCGATCAGATGGTCGTGGTCGGCGTGGGAGGAAAGGCCCTGGAAATTCACGACCTTCGCCTTGACGGCGATCTCCTCGCCGAAGAGCTTCACGCTCTCCGCGCCGTCGAGCAGCTTGCGGCCCAGCGTGCCGGGCGACTGGAAGCCGACGAACACCACCGCGCTGTTCGCGCGCCAGAGGTTGTGCTTGAGATGGTGGCGGATGCGCCCCGCGTCGCACATACCGGAGGCAGAAATGATGATCTTGGGTGTTTTGTCGAGGTTGAGCATTCTGGATTCCTCGGTCGTCTCGACCAAATGCAGGTTCGGGAACGAGAACATATGCGTGCCGTCCTTCACCAGCTCGAGCGCGGCCTCGTCCAAATAGCCGTGCAGGTCGCCGCAGAACACCGTGGTCGCCGCCTTGGCGAGCGGCGAGTCGATATAGACCGGGAAATCGGGCACGGACTTCACGAGCCCCTGATCCTTGATCTCGCGAATGAAGTACAAAAGCTCCTGCGTACGGCCCACGGCGAACGACGGGATGACGACGTTGCCGCCCTTGCCGAGCGTCTCGTCGATGATCTCCGCCAGCTCGTCGGTGTAGCTCCACACCTCGGTGTGGTTGCGGTCGCCGTAGGTGGACTCCATCACCACATAGTCCGCCCTCTTCAAAAGCTGCGGGTCGCGGATGATGGGCTGGTCGACGTTGCCGATATCGCCGGAGAAGACGAGCGTCTTGTGCACGCCGCCCTCGTCGAGCTCGAGCGTGATGCTCGCGCTGCCGAGCAGGTGGCCCGCGTCGGTGAACACCGCCGTCACGCCCTCGCACAGCTCGACCGTCTGACCGTACTCGCAGGTGGTGACGAGCTTAAAGACGTTCATCGCGTCCTCGGCGGTGTAGAGCGGCTCGACCGGCTCGCGGCCCGCGCGCTCACCCTTACGGTTCTGATACTCGGCGTCGCTCTCCTGAATGTGAGCGGAGTCGAGCAGCATGATGCGCATGAGATCCGCCGTCAGGCGGGTGGTCAGGATGCGGCCCGTGAAGCCGCGCTTGACCAGCAGCGGGATGCGGCCCGTGTGGTCGATGTGCGCGTGGGTGACGAGCAGGATGTCGATGTCGCCGGGGTTGAAGGCGAACATGGCGTTGTCCAGCTCGTCACGCCCCTGCTGTAAGCCGCAGTCCACCAGGATGCGCTTGCCGTTGATCTCCAGACAGTGGCACGAGCCGGTCACGCAGCGGTCCGCGCCGTAAAAATGCAGTTTCATCGTAAAATCCTCCGATGTCTTTCGCTGTGGTTCTTTTGCTTCATGATATCTCTATCTTAACACACGCCGCACCCGCTTGCAAGGCGCACAGGCGTCATATTGTGCGGAAATTTACCGTCCGTTCACATTCCCGCGCATTTTTCCTTTGCATATCCGGACGGAGCGTGCTATACTATAGAAGTATTTTTATGCTTTCTCGCAAAAGTATTTCGATTTTCCGTGAAAGGAAGTTTTTGATATGGGACTGATCACCAAGCTCTTCGGCACCTACTCCGAGCGGGAGCTCAAGAGCATTTATCCGATCGTCGATAAGATCGAGGCGATGGCGGACGAGTACCGCGCCCTGACGGACGAGGAGCTGCGCGCCAAGACGCCGGAATTCAAGGCGCGGCTCGCCAACGGCGAAACGCTCGACGACATTCTGCCCGAAGCCTTCGCCGCCGTGCGCGAGGCTGCGGGCCGCGTGCTCGGGCTTTATCCCTACCGCGTGCAGCTCATCGGCGGCATCGTGCTCCATCAGGGGCGCATCGCCGAGATGAAGACCGGCGAGGGCAAAACGCTCGTCGCCACACTCCCCGCTTACCTCAACGCGCTCACCGGAAACGGCGTGCACATCGTCACGGTGAACGACTACCTTGCCAAGCGCGACAGCGAATGGATGGGCAAGGTGCACCGCTTCCTCGGTCTGAGCGTGGGCCTGATCGTCCATGACCTCACGAGCGACGAGCGCCGCGCGGCCTACGCCGCCGACATCACCTACGGCACCAACAATGAGATGGGCTTCGACTACCTGCGCGACAACATGGCGCTCTTCTCCTCCGAGCTGGTGCAGCGCGGCCACGCCTTCGCCATCGTGGACGAGGTGGACTCCATCCTCATCGACGAGGCGCGCACGCCGCTCATCATCTCCGGCATCGGGCAGAAGTCCACGGAGATGTACAGCCGCACCGAGGCGCTCGTCGCCCGCTTCCGCAAGAATGTCATCGCGGAGACGGACGAAAAGGAGGAAGAGGACGTCAACGTTGACGCCGACTACATCGTGGACGAAAAGGCCAAGACCGCGACGCTCACCGCCCGCGGCATCGCCAAGGCCGAGCAGTATTTCGAGATCGAGAACCTCTCCGATCCCGAGAACTCCACCATCGCCCACCACATCAATCAGGCCATCAAGGCGCACGGCACGATGAAGCGCGACATCGACTACGTCGTCAAGGACGGTGAGGTCGTCATCGTCGACGAGTTCACGGGCCGACTGATGTTCGGCCGCCGCTACAGCGAGGGCCTGCATCAGGCCATCGAGGCCAAGGAGCATGTCACCGTCGCCCGCGAGAGCAAGACGCTCGCGACCATCACCTTCCAGAATTACTTCCGCCTTTACAAGAAGCTCTCCGGTATGACCGGTACAGCGCTGACCGAGGAGGAGGAATTCGGCACCATCTACAACCTCGACATCATCGAGATCCCCACCAACCGCCCCATCGCGCGTATCGACGATCCCGACGTGGTGTACAAGACCGAGGCGGCAAAGTACCGCGCGGTCATCGCGCAGGTCAAGGAATGCCACGCCAAGGGCCAGCCCGTGCTGGTCGGCACGGTGTCCATCGAGAAGAACGAGCACCTGTCCTACCTGCTCTCCCGCGAGGGCATCAAGCATAACCTGCTCAACGCGAAGAACCACGAGAAGGAAGCCGAGATCGTCGCGCAGGCCGGTAAGCTCGGCGCGGTGACGGTCGCCACCAACATGGCGGGCCGCGGCACCGACATCATGCTCGGCGGCAACGCCGAATACATGGCCAAGAACGATCTGCGCAAGGCCGGGCTCTCCGATGAGCTGATCGCCGAGGCGACCGGCTACGCCGAGACCGACGATCAGGAGATCCTCGACGCCCGCGCACTGTTCGCCGAAGCGCTCGCCAAACACAAGGCCGAGATCGCGGGCGAGGCCGACCGCGTACGCGAGGCCGGCGGTCTGTTCATCATCGGCACCGAGCGCCACGACTCCCGCCGCATTGACAATCAGCTCCGCGGCCGTGCCGGCCGTCAGGGCGACCCGGGCGAGACGCGCTTCTACCTCTCGCTCGAGGACGATCTGCTGCGCCTGTTCGGCGGCGAGCGCATCACGAACCTCATGGACCGCATGAACCTCGACGAGGACACGCCCATCGAGAACAAGATGCTCTCGAAGTCCATCGAGAACGCGCAGACCAGCGTCGAGTCCCGCAACTTCCAGTCCCGTAAGGCGACGCTTGAATACGACGACGTGATGAACAAGCAGCGCGAGATCATCTACGGGCAGCGCAAGCAGGTGCTCGACGGCCGCAACCTCAAGGATACCATCTTCGGCATGATCCGCAGCGGCATTTCCAATCAGGTCACGCTCCACTCCGGCGAGCACGGTAAGCTCGACGAGGACGGCGTGCGCGAGATCCTCGGCAGCCTCGAGGGTATGTACTTCCCGCGCGGCATGGTCGCCGAAACGCCCGCTGAGCTCGCCGCCATGGGCGAGGACGAGCTGACGGAGCTGTTCTTCAACGCCGCCGTCACCACCTACGAGCGCAAGGAGGAGGCCGTCACCTCCCCCATCATGCGCGAGCTTGAGCGCGTGGTGCTGCTGCGCGTGGTCGACGAATACTGGATGGACCATATCGACGCCATGCAGGAGCTGCGTCAGGGCATCCGCCTGCGCGCCTACGCGCAGGTCAACCCCATCGACGCCTACAAGAAGGAATCCCTCGAGATGTTCGAGGAGATGATCTCCGCCATTCAGGACGAGACTGTGCGCCGCATCTTCTCCGCCCGCATCAAGAGCGAGGCCGAGGTCAAGCGCGAGCGCGTGGCCGAGGGCATCGTCGCCACCACTGCGGGCGACGGCAGCGTGAAAAAGCAGCCGCGCAAGGTGCAGAAGATCGGCCGCAACGACCCCTGCCCCTGCGGCAGCGGAAAAAAGTATAAGCAGTGCTGCGGACGGTAACAACAAAAAGGGGTATTCTCTTTCCGAAAGAGAATACCCCTTTTCGGCACGAAGGCGCACCGGTCCGGGGGCTCCCGCCTCCGGCAGGACGGTCTGCCGGAGGACGTCACGCAAATAAATTCGCATCGGTCAGGCACACAGGGGGCGCTGAATATGGTCGAGTCAAAAATCTACATTGGGCTGAACGATCTGTCGACGAACACACAGCTCTTTGAAAACGAAAAGTATATCAGGGTGCTTCGTAATGTATGCTATTCCTACAAAGTGCCTTTTTCCTTTCAGGTGCAGGAGGGCGGGTATATTTACGAAAGCGGAGAATACGCCCGGGAGACCAGTCTGGTCCTCACCCTGATCGACGTTGACAAGGCCGTTGTGAAGGATATCGCCAAGGACCTGTGTGCTTTCTTCCATCAGGAGTCTGTTCTGGTCACCGAAAGTCATCTGCAGGCACATTTCGTTCGCGAAACATTGGAATGCGGCGGTGAGGAAACCCTGTGAGGTGATCGGGCAAGTCAGGATCATTGGAGGGTATGAATGAATCATCACGGGATTTTCAAAAAGTGGCTTTGGGCTGGAGTAATGGGAATTTTAACCATTCTGCTCTGCCTGATCGTTTCCGATGATTTATTGGGACTAAATTCCCCTCCCGCACGGAGTCAGATCGGGCATTATGTTTTCTGGGTAAGCCTGATCGGTTTGCCGTTGTTATTTTACAAGTTCGTTTCTTGGCGGTATACATTATTGAATATCCCCCTTTATTTTTTGCTCTACTTTCCCGCCTATGAGCTGTGCGGCCTTAAACATACCCATTTATTTCTCCAAACAGGTGGGTTTATCAGTTTTCCGGTATGGTTCGGAGCAATATTGGTCACTGCCTGTTTTTGGGGGATACAAAGCCTTGTATATCTGATCTGTCATATCGCTTTTCATTTATTGAAAAAGCAGCAATAGCTTTCCATTCACCGCAGCCCCGCCGCGCCGTGCGCGGCAAATTTCCCCGCGCCGCAGGCGCGAAAGGAGGTCCCTTATGTCCTTTACCGAGCACAATGTCAACGGCGTGACCTTCGACACCGCCGGCACGCTCTCCGTCGGCGGCGTGCGCCACGCCTTCACCACCCGTCACGGCGGCGTGAGTCCCGCGCCGTTCGACTCGCTCAACCTTGCGAGCAACCGCGGTGACCGTGAGGAGAACATCCTCGAAAATTACCGCCGCCTCGGCGCCGCCGTCGGCTTCGACGCCTCGCGCGCCGTCGGCTGCCGCCAGATACACTCCGACCTCGTGCGCGTCGCGCGGGAGGAGGACGCCGGCAAGCTCCGCTGGGACGAGCGGCCCTACGACGCCGACGCGCTCATCACGAACGTGCCGAACCTGCCGCTCTTTGCCTACGGAACGGACTGCTGCATGATCACGGTCTACGACCCGACCTCGCGCTCCATCGCCGCCATCCACGCCGGCTGGCGCGGCACGGCGAGCGGCATCGTGCTCAAGGCGCTCGTCACGATGATGAGCCTTTACGGCGCGGACCCCTACACGATGCGCGCGGCCATCGGCCCCGCCATCGGCAAGTGCTGCTTTGAGACCGACGGCGACGTGGCGGATGCCTTCCATGAGCTCATGGACCCCGCCGTGGACGAGCGCATCGAGCGCTGCGGCGACAAGTACCACATCGACCTCAAATCCATCAACCGTCTGTGGCTGCTGCGCAGCGGACTGGACCCCTCGCGCATCGACGTACACCCCGACTGCACCAAATGCCGCCCCGATCGCTACTGGTCGCACCGCGGCATGGGCGGCGAGCGCGGCGGCATGGCGGCGGTCATCGTCCTGACGGAGGACGCCCTGTGACGCGGCGGCTGACGGCGCTCGCGCTCGCGCTGGTCCTCGCGCTCTCGCTGACCGGCTGCTGGGAGGCGGAGCCGGAGCCGGACGACTTCTGGACCGATGACCTGTCCTCCCCGTCGGAGGAGGAACCGCAGCGCGAGCCGGCGCAGATCTCCGACTTCACCCTGCCCTATCTCTCGGGCCAGACCTTTGACCCCGTGACCTGCATCGACGGCGTGCAGCAGACCGTCGGCGCGCTGCTCTACGAGCCGCTCTTCACGCTCGACGCTTCGTTCACGTCGCAGCCTGTGCTGTGCGAACGCAGCAGCTGCGACGCCCAGGCGCTGACGTGGACCTTCGCGCTGCGCAGCGCAGTCTTTTCCGACGGCACGGCCCTCACCGCGAACGACTTGCTCGCGACCTACCGCCGCGCGGCGGAGTCCGCGCGCTACGGCGCGCGCTTTGCGAACGTCGCCTCGATGAAGGCGCAGGACGCGCATACGCTGATCGTCACGCTGACGCAAGCAAACGGCAGCTTCCCCGCCCTGCTGGACATTCCCATCGTCAAGGCTGGCACGGAGAACGACCTCGTTCCGCTCGGCACCGGCCCCTACGTCTACACAACAGCAGCCGACGGCGCGGCGCTGACCGTAAATCCCCATTGGCAAGGCAGCTCTCTGCCGCTCGAGCGCATCGCGCTTGCCGCGGTCAAGGACAACGACACCGCGCTGAGCCGGTTCGCCTCCCGCAGCGTCCACTTCCTCTGCCTCGATCCGACCGGCACCGGCGCACGGACGGTCGGCGGCGCGGTGGAGTCCACCGACGTGCCGACTGCGGCAATGCAGTACCTCGGCTTCAACCTGAGCCGTACTCCGCTCAACGACGCCGCGGTGCGCCGCGCGATGAGCGGCGTGATCGACCGCGGCACGCTTGTCTCCTCCCTGCTCTCCGGCCACGGCACGGCGGCGCAGCTTCCCATCGCGCCGCAGGACGCGGACTATCCGAAGACATACGAGTACCGCACCACGGCGGAGGAGTACGCCGCCGCGCTGGAAGCCGCTGGCGTGACCGCCGCGCGCCCGCGCAGCCTGACGCTGCTGGTGAACGAGGAAAATGCCTTCAAGCGTGCGGTGGCCGAAAGCCTCTGCGCCCAGCTCACGACCGTCGCGCTGACGGTCACAGTGCGCGAGCTGCCGTGGGAGGATTGCGTTGCCGCTCTGCAGGGCGGCGACTTCGACCTCTATCTCGGCGAGGTGCGTCTGACTGCCGACTGGGACGCGGGCGTACTGCTCGACGCCGGCGGCGCGCTGAACTACGGCGGCTTTGTGAGCGAACAGCTCTCCGGCCTGAACGACGCCTTCCTGCTCGGCGGGAACGCCTCCGCCGAGCGGTATGTCAAGGGCTTTGCCGAGGAAACGCCCTTTGCTCCGCTGCTCTTCAAGTCCAAAACGGTGCTCACGCCCTCCGGTCTCGTGGACGGCATGACCCCGACCGCCTCCGATCCGTTTTACGGCTTCGCGGATTGGCGCTTCCACCTCTCCGGCTCGGAGAGCTGAGCGCTGCCCCCAACAATAAAAAAGCGTTCCGCGGCCTGCTTTCGGTCGTGGAACGCTTTTTCAATATACAGGGTCGGTTTCCGGCTCAATACTGGCGCACAACGGCAACGACCTTGCCGAGCACCTCGCACTCCCGCCCGTCGATGGGCTGGTAGTCGGGGTTCGCGGGCAGGAGCCAGATCTCGCCGTTCTGCTTTTTGAAGGTCTTGACCGTGGCCTCGTCCCCGATGAGGGCGACGACGATCTCCCCGTTGTTGGCGGTCTGCTGGCGGCGGACGACGACCAGATCGTCCGGCAGGATGCCGACGCCCAGCATAGATTCGCCGCGCACGCGCAGGGCAAAGAACTCGCCGCTGCGGCTGCCGGTATCAAAGGTCAGGTAATCCTCCACGCACTCCTGCGCAAGGATGGGACTGCCGGCGGCGACATTGCCGACGATGGGGATGCGGTTCTCCCGCGCGTCCCGCTCCTCCATGAAGTCAACGGCGTTCGACGGCACCGCAGGGGCGACGGGCACGGCAGGCGCGGTCTGCGCCTCGCCCTTGAGCCGGATGGCGCGGCCCTTGCCGGCATCATGCTCCAGATAGCCCTTTTCCTCCAGATTCAGGATATGGAAATGCGCGGTGGACGGGGACTTGAAATTCAGCTCTGCGCAGATCTCGCGCACAGAGGGCGGATAGCCCCACTTGGTCATGAATTGGGCGATGTAATCATAGACCTTCTGCTGCATTTTGGTCAGTTTTTTCATGGTCCGCTGCCTCCTTATCGGATTCTTTTTTGTATTATAGCACAGCAGCTCCAAGAATGCAACGACCGTTTGAGTGTTTTTTGGTATTTTTTCTCCCCCGCTCCGCATTGACACCGGCGGCGCGGCTATGTAAAATAGGATCAAACTTTTATGTAACGAGGTATTTCTATGTCTGTTTCCTTCCGCGGGACCGAAAACTACGTCGCCTCGCCCGAGCTGATGGGCGCGGTGGACATCGCTGTGGCGCTGCAAAAGCCGCTGCTCATCAAGGGCGAGCCCGGCACGGGCAAGACCATGCTGGCGCAGGCCGTCGCCGACGCGCTGGGCAAGAAGCTCATCATCTGGAACGTGAAATCCACCACCAAGGCGCAGGACGGTCTGTACGTCTACGACGTCGTCCAGCGTCTCTACGACAGCCAGTTCGGCTCCGCCGGCGTGGACGACATCGCAAAATACATCAAGCTCGGCAAGCTCGGCGAGGCGTTCTCCTCCGACGAGCAGGTGGTGCTGCTCATCGACGAGGTGGACAAGGCCGATCTTGAGTTCCCCAACGACCTCCTCTGGGAGCTGGACAAGATGGAGTTCTACATTCCCGAAACAAAGGAAACGGTCAAGGCGAAGCAGCGCCCCATCATCATCATCACGTCCAACGCGGAAAAGGAGCTGCCCGACGCCTTCCTGCGCCGCTGCATCTTCCACTACATCGCCTTCCCCACGCAGGAGCAGATGGAGAAGATCATCCGCGTCCACTTTGACAAGCTCGACGAAGCGCTGCTCGCACAGGCGATGCAGGCCTTCTATTGGCTGCGCTCGATCGACAGCATCGAGAAAAAGCCCTCCACGAGCGAGCTGGTGGACTGGCTCCGCGCGCTCCAGCTCGGCGGCGTCGATCCCGCGCGCATCACGCGCGAGATTCCCTTTGCCGGCGTGCTGCTCAAAAAGGACAAGGACATCACGGCGATGCAGCGCCGGATGCGGTAAGCCCATGTTCGTCGGATTTTTCTACCTTTTGCGCCAGCGCGGCTTCAGCGTTTCACTCAACGAGTGGATGACACTCATGGAGGGTCTGTCTCTCGGCCTGCACCGCTCGACGCTGACGGGCTTTTACGACCTCTGCCGCGCCGTGCTCGTCAAGAGCGAGGCGGACTACGACAAGTTTGACGCCGCGTTTTTGGAGTATTTCAAGGACGTGCCCTTCCCCGAGGAGCTGCTGCCGGACGAGTTGATGGACTGGCTCAACCACCCGAAAAACGCGCTTGAGGAATTCCGCGCCTTTCTGCGCGAGCAGGGCTATGCGGAAAAGAGCATCGACGAGATTCTCAAGATGTTTGAGGAGCGTCTCAAGGAACAGAAGGAGGAGCACAACGGCGGCTCGTACTGGATCGGCACGGGCGGCTACTCCAACTTCGGCAACGCTGGCCACAGCCCGCAGGGCATCCGCGTCGGCGGCGAGAGCGTTTACCGCCGCGCCTTTCAGGTCGCGGGAGAGCGAAAGTACCGCGATTTCCGCCGCGACAATACGCTCGACATCCGCCAGTTCCAGATGGCTTTCCGCCTGCTGCGGCAGTATTCCGACCAGTCGCTCGGCGACAAGACGGAGTTCGACGTGGACGGCACCATCCGCGACACCTGCGACAACGCGGGCACGCTCAAGGTGCGCTACAAGCGCCCGCGGCGCAACACCGTCAAGGTGCTGATGCTGATGGACTCGGGCGGCTCGATGAGCTACTACTCTCAGCTCTGCTCGATGCTCTTCCAGGCGGCGCGGCAGTCCAACCACTTCAAGGAGCTGCACGTCTACTACTTCCACAACTGCGTCTACTCGCGCGTCTACACCGACCCGCGGATGTACCGCGAGCACGGCGTTTCGACCGAGTGGCTGCTGAAGAATTTCGGCAGCGAGTACAAGGTCATTTTTGTCGGCGACGCGCTGATGGATATGTACGAGCTGACGGAAAAGCGCTATGACTATTTCGCCGGCAGCGGCTCGCTCTCCGGCATGGACTGGCTCAAGCGCTTCAAAGAACAGTACGACCATCTCATCTGGCTCAATCCCGAGGAGCCGCCGCGCTACGGCGGCTATTGGGGTCAGAGCTACGGCCACATCGCGCGGCTCATTGATATGTACCCGCTGAGCGTGGATGGGCTCGAGCGCGGCATGAAAAAGCTGCTGGTGAGCAAATAACACCGCCAAAGGGACCGTTCTCTTCCGCAGAGAACGGTCCCTTCAGTCTATTTGGGGCAGCGGGGCCTGACCGCGGGGCTTTTCCGTCCCATCCGCCCTCCGCCGGAAACGGGCCGGGCGATCACCCGTGATAGTCGCCGGTCGCGGAATCGACCGTGACAAAGGGAACGATCTCGCCGTCGATCTCCACATAGACCTGATAAACACCGTCGCCCAGATCCTCATAGTGATGCGGCGTGACACCGTAATTTTCCAGCAGACTCTTTTCAAACCCGGCTACGTCCCACGCGGCGTCATCGCCGCTGTCGGCATCCCGCAGCCCCGCCGAGCGCATGATGGCTTCCACGGGCTCGACCGGCTCGCTGCCCCAGGTGATCTCCACCTCCGCGCACCCTGCGTCGTCCAGCAGCTCCCGTGCTTCATCGGTCAGCAGCTTTTGATAGGCATCGTCCACCAGTTCCAGCTTTTGCAGGCACTCGGTCCGATCATCGTTCTTTGCGGTCAGCCATGCGGAGGCGGCGGTGCCGATCTCATCCGTGTCAAGGCCCGTATTCACGCCCCAGTCCAGCAGCTTGACCGCAGCCTGCACGGCCAGCAGCGAGGAACCTGCCGTTCCGACCGTAACGTCCGCGTCGATCTCGTCCAGAATGGGGAGCGTCGGTGCCTGCGGCGCATCGGCTGGCGCGCCGGAGCTGTCGGACTCCGCCGGGGCGTCCGTTTCAGAAGGGACGCCGCTGTTTGGCTCTGCCGGTGCGGCGCAGCCCGCCGTACAGACGGCAAGCAGCAGTATGATCGCGAGCAGCCGTGCTGTCGCGATTTTCTTAAGGTTTTTCATTGCATAGATCCTCCAAATCATTTCTGTTTTTCGTTCGTCCATTTTTCCCTGCGTTATCGCAATAAACCAAATGCACCACTTTAATATCCTCCCGATTTCAAGCTGTCGATCGTTTCCTGCAAGCGCTGCAAAAACCGCCCGGCGTGCGCGCCGTCCATCTACGTGTGATGAAACTGGAACGAGAGCTTCAGCGTCGTTTTGAAAAGGCCCTTGCGGTACTTGCCCCAAATGAGAAAGGGGTTGTTGAAAATGCCGCTGTTCATGCCCACGGCCCCGTCGAGCTCCGTATCCACGATGGCCGAGGTGCCGATGACCATGCAGTCCGTTAAGTCGTGGTTTTCGCAGCGCCCCGCCGCCGCGCGGGTCAGGCGCAGATAATCGGCGCCGAACTGCGCAAGGTCATTCGAGAACGGCACGTCGCAGGAGCTGACCTCACCGGCGCGGTTTTTTACGATGGTATTGACCGCGATGCTGTCATATCGCAGCAGCTCATGTCCAACGGGAAGCAGATAAAACACTTCGTTCTCGCTCGCCGCCCTGCCGATGCACCAGCACAGCAGCAGATTGAATGGATAGCCGCGTCTGCGGCTGAGCCGGACCAGCGGCGTCACGTCCAGCGTTTTGAAAAAGGTCACCATCGGATTCGGCGCGTCCATCCAGAGGTCAAACGCCGCCGCACGGGTCGTCGCCCTCGGGTCAACGGCGGTCGGCTTCATTCGGCACGCTCCAGGGCGGCAATATCCCCCGACTGAATAGCGGGGAGATTGCGCCGTATCTTCTCCTCATCCCAGTCCCACCAGCGCAGGGTCTCCAGCCTCTCGATCACCGCATCGTCAAAGCGCTTGCGGATGGGCTTGGCCGGAATGCCGCCCACAATGGTATAGGGCGGCACATCCTTTGTCACCACGGCGCGGCTGCCGATGATAGCGCCGTCGCCGATGGTCACACCCGCGAGAACGATGGCCTCATAACCGATCCAAACGTCATTCCCCACCACGATGTCGCCGTGGTTGTCCCACGCCTTGGCGATGGAGTCCACATCGGTTGGCAGGCCCCACTCCTCAAAGAGGATGGGAAAGGGATAGGTGGACAGACTGCCGAGGGTGTGGTTGGCGGCGTTGAAGAGGAACTTCGCACCGCAGGCAATGGAGCAGAATTTGCCGATGGTCAGCCGGTCATGGTTGCATTCAGGGTAGTGGTACAGCACATTATTGCGTTGGAAATCGCGCGGGTCGTTTGCGAAATCGTCGTAGATGGTGTAGTTGCCCACGGTAATGGCGGGGTCGTTGACCACATTCTTCAGGTACACCGTGCTGTGTCCCTGAGAACGGGGGTAGATCTTCCAATTTGGGATCATGATTTTTCCTCCTGATCGTTTTGTGTTTCTCCGGCGTTCTCTTCCCGGAACAGGTGAATACCCAGGGCTGCGTTGAAGCCTGTGGCGGCGAACACGCTGAAGCGCTCCACAACGCCGAAGTATTGCGGCGGGACCAGCTTCATGCCCACCGCGCCCACGAGCATCATGCCGAGGGCGACGGCCGCGCACACGCCGTAGGAGCGGCAGGCTCTGCTTTTTGCTCCCGCCGTGATGATGACCGTCAGCGACACGATGGACAGCAGCACCACAACAGCGGTGACGGCCATGTGCATGATGTCCTGAAACGCGCCCGCGTAGCCGCTGTCCGAGAGCGGGAACATCCGGTAGCCGATGGCGGAGACCCACTCCATGACGGCGAACAGATAGACGCCCACGCGCAGCAGGCGCGTCTTTTGCCCCTGGATGCCGATGCACACCACCGTCGTGCAGACGACCTCGCAGGCGTTGTAAAGGGCGCTGAGCTGGTTCCACAGCGCCAGCGACGGCGCGTTGGCGGCGCTCAGGTCGCTGACCGCCTGCGCCATCCAGTCATAGCCCGGATAGGCCAGCGGCGCGAACGCCACCGCCGCGGCGTAGGAAAGAAAGCTGACGCCCCCGAGCAGTCCCAGCTTTTGAACAAGTGACTTTTTCATGGCTTTCCTCTTTTCAAAAAAGTACCACGCATGGCCGCATACGCCGCGGTCATGCACGGCGTTCCGCTTTCCTTTGAACATACCATGGGGAAAGCGCGGTCACTGCTGCGGACAGACAGAAGCCGCCGGTCATTTTGCTTCCGGTAAGCAGATAGACCTTTCCTTCCGAAGCAATGCGGTATTCTTCCGCCGCCTGCGGCGGTAGCCTCACCCATCCATCGGGTCGAATCACCGACTCTCCGAAAACAAATTTTCCGCCCTTGTTCATCTGCGGCATAAAAGCACGACCTTTTCGCTTCAGAGAATGATCCGTGCGATCTCCATCGTCACAATCTTCAGAACTGCACCGCCGGACATCACATAGAACCAAGCCTCGCGCATCTTTTGCGTTTTGGCGATCGGCGTGGCAATGGCTGCAATGATGATCAGCAGCGCACCGACACAGTCGACGATAGTGGGAATGCTGACCAGCTGCAACAGACCCGGTGCACAGCTTCCGTCGATGGCGTGCTGAATGGTCTTGTCCAGTCCGTCCCGCGCCGCTGCGAAGCAGCAGACCACAAGTCCAAAAACAAGCAGAAGCACACTTCTGCGTCCCCAATACTGAATAACTGCGCGGCCCCAAACCGACCAGCCGATAAAGCCCAGCAGGGCAAGGATCATCAAGGTTGTCGCCGTCGTGACAGTATTTCCGAAATAGAGCTTCATTCTCTCTCCATCCCCTTAATATTGGATCGTGATCGTTCTGCACGCATCACAGCGGCAGGCTTCCACGCTCGTGCGACCGCCGACCTTCAACCCGGTGAGCTTTACAAATCCCTCCGCGTTTTTGGCGTTTTCCAAGGCACTCGGCACTTTGTCTGCAAAACCGAACGCACCATCCTTGCTGCTGAACAAATAGCCTTTTCTCATTTCTTTTCCGCATTTCAGACACATCATGATTATTTTCTCCCATTCTTATCGCCGTGCGCTGTACCAGTCCAGCACGGCGCGCAGGTTCTCTGCCTTGACCCGCTCGCCGCCGTGGAGCATCATGTCGAGCATATCGTCCTCCTCCGGCGTGCGGTCGCTCTTTTCGACAAGGGCCTTGCCCGCCGTTTTGACCATGAGCTCCATCATGGGGCGGTAAATGCCGTGCAGCTTCTTCACGTCAAAGTTCCCTTGCAGAGTGAACAGCGGAATATCGGCCGGGACAGCCGTCTTTTTCCGCACGCTGTCTGTCTGCGTTCCGGTTTGTCCCATGCCGACCGCGCAGGCGGCGCGTACCCGGTAACGCTTTGCGGCCTCGGCATAGCCCTTGACCGAGCCTGCCATGATCCAGCCGAGATAGGTGACTTCCGCGCCGGTGGAAACCGTCTTTTTTGCCTCGGTCAGCGAATAGGCAGGAAGCCCCGTTTGTTCGGCAAGCAGCAGGGCATATCGCTCCGCGCTGCCGGTGTTAGTGGTGTAGATGATCGCGTTCATTCTCTTTTCTCTCCTTCTATTCGGGCGATAAAACGATCCATGTGCGCATCCAGCAGGGGTGCAACCGAAGCCTTATCCTGCGCACCGTCGTAGACGCTGTAGAGGAGGTACATTGGCCCGTAGAACTCCAACGCCAGCTGCATGGCGACTTCATCAGAGTCCGTCAGCCTGCGGAAGATCGCCGCCATGTACTCCAAAGGCCCGCCGGCCAGATAGTCGTGATGGAGCTGCGCCAGCTTGGGATCGCGGTATTGCTCCAGCGTCAGCATTTTGCGGAAGTTCGCGGAAAACGGCTCTCTTGTCCAATGGTCAAACTGCGCCCGACTGTAGGCGCGGATCTTTTCGGCGGGCGTGTGCAGATAGGCTTCCGCAAAGCCATCCGGCGCCGTCTCCGGCATTTCATACGCCTCGGCGCGCTCCTTATCCATCTGATCCATACGCTCCACGATACGCTTCAGTATCTCCTGCTTTCCGGCATAGTGCTTATACAGGGCGGCCTTGGTGATCCCCAGCCGTGCTGCAATATCATTCATGGATGTCCCAAGATAGCCGTTCTGCGCAAACAGCTCCAGCGCCGTTTCCAAGATTCGTTCTTTCGTACCCTCAGCCATGATGTTCCTCCTCATCATAGTAACCAATCGGTAACTTATAGCATAGTTACCGATTGGTTACTTGTCAAGACCTGTTTGAATATTTTTGGGAGCGTAGCCAGCTCTGCCAGTTCACAGGCGTGTTTGCGGCGGTGGCCTGCAATCAGCTCATAACCGCCGTCCTCCCGTGGCCGCGCCAGCGCGGGGACGAGGACGCCGTATTCCTTAACGCTTTCGGCGGTTTCCTGCATGGACGCATCCTCCCGCACCTGAAAGGGGTGATCCGGGAACGGATGCAGCTCAGAGAGCAAAATCTGAACAACTACTTCCTGCTGCGGTTTCGGCTTTTTGGATGGCGCGGGCTTTTTGCCCGGTTC
>ERZ824600.2658-NODE-2658-length-18450-cov-28.194564_pt1 | contig 18450 bp, 17 predicted proteins | sample MGYA00519933_ERZ824600 | MGnify/ENA primary metagenome ERZ824600 (study PRJEB31778, sample SAMEA3449178) | human gut metagenome | biome: human gut; feature: human-associated habitat; material: faeces | place: United Kingdom | collected 2010/2012 ... | reverse complement strand
TCAAAGTAATTGGAATACTTTAGCAACGACATCTGGCAACTATAGTACTAGTGATCCGGGAGTTTATTCAAACCAATACGTCTATAAAAGTGATTATAAATATACATGCTGGTCATATGGAACACCTGCTTTACATAGTAATAGTGATGGTACCACTAGTGTATATGTTACATGTCCGATTGTTTCTGAAATAGTAGGAACTATCGAAAATCAACCAACTCAAGCCAAGGTAAAATATCATGGTTTATTTTCAAAAGATGCAACAACTTCTAACAAAAATGTTAAAGATAGTAATATTAAAACTCAAGTTGATAAATGGTATGTAAGTAATATTTATGGGAAATATGACAGCAATAGTAATTTATTAGAAAATTATTTATCAGATGAAATATTTTGTAATGACAGAACATCAAATAGTAATGTTTTTCCGCTGGGGTCTAGGAATAGCTCATACGATTATGGAGCTAGCACGAGAAATGTAACCAATAAAAATCCTAGTTTTAAATGCCCAAATTTAAGTAATGATGGTTTTACTTTAAAAGCGAGTGGGGCAACAAGTATAGTAAAAGCAAGTGGATCTGGCAATAATGTGCTAAATTATCCAATAGGATTAATTACAATAGATGAAGCAGCATTTGCTGGTGGAAGTCAAGGATATATGAATCAAAAGTATTATTTATATACAGGTTCAAATTATTGGACAATGTCTCCGTATGATTTCAATAGCTATAATGCAAGTGCACGGGCGTTGATCATCACTGCCAATGGTGGAAGTTATGCTTACGGTGGTAATCAGGGCATTCGTCCTGTCATTAATTTAAAGCCTGATGTTTTATATATAAATGGTATAGGAACAGAAAGTGATCCCTATATTATTACAATAAAATAATGAATATTTTAATATACTTCTTTTGCAACAATTTAAAAAAGACTTATGTCTTTTTTTCAATAATGAATATTAATTTTATGATTTATGTTATATAATAAAATTAGTTTATATAAAAAATTATATAAATGTTGTAAAGGAAAGATTTATGAATTATAAAGAACCAATTTTAACAGCTTTTTTAATATTTCCCATTTTAGCATTAATTTTTACATTGCCATTTATTTTATTTCAATATCATAAATATGGATCAATTAATAAATTTAGAAGTCTAATAATTTATTCGTTTATATTATATTTATTAACGATCTACTTTTTAGTAATACTTCCCTTACCAAGCAGGGAAATGGTTGCTAGTATGGCAGATCTAACACCCAATTTAATACCATTTCGTTTTATTTCCGATATGATAAAAGATTCTAAAATAGTTTTAAATAATCCTAAAACTTATTTAAATATTTTTACTGATCCAGCCATTTATACCGTTTTATATAATATTTTAATGACTATACCTTTGGGTATGTATTTAAGATACTATTATAGATGTAGTTTAAAAAAAGTAATTGTTATTTCAGCATCAATATCGATTTTTTTTGAATTAACCCAACTTACAGGTTTATATTTTATTTATCCAAAAGCTTATCGTTTATTTGATGTTGATGATATCATTTTAAACACATTAGGTGGAACAATAGGGTTTTCTTTAGTAAAGCTTTTTAAATTCTTACCATCTCGTGAAAGAATAGATGAAAAATCTTTATTAGTAGGTATGCAAGTCTCGGGATTAAGACGTTTTACTTTATTTTTATTAGATTCATTTTTATATTTATTTTTTACTCTTTTAGTTTATTATTTTATAAGAAAAACATATATTAAGTATATTACTTTTACTATTTATTATTTAATCATTCCTCTTTTTATTGGTAGAACATTAGGATCAAGTTTTTTAAATGTTGATGTTGATGCTAAATATAAAACCTTTAAAAATTTTATTAGAACAATTTTCTTATATTTTTATTATTACTATAGCTTTTTTATTTTTCTATCTTTGATAATTAAAATATATAATAATAGACCAGCTATAGGTTTAATGTTACTTGGTGCTTTAGGTGTTTATGTATTATTTTATCCTATAAATATTTTTAAAGTATTAAGAAAGAAAAATACCTTTTATGATAAAATATTTAAAACAAAATTTATAAGTACCATAAAAATAAATAATGAAGAAGTTCAAGTTGATTAAAAAAGTAAAAAAATAGGAAAATTAAACATTCCTATTTTTTTTATACTCATACAATAAACTAGATAAAGGAGGAAAGAATAATGTTTAACCGTAAATGTGGTTGCAATCGTGAACCAAATTATATGATGAATGATCCTGTAATGGAGCCAACTATTACAAAATGTATAGAAAAGGAATTTTATCATGAAGTACCACATTGTATTCCTATTCATACACATGTCATAAATAAACATATCTACAATCATACATATACACCTCAATATACATGTAGTGAAGAAAATGTTGTAATAAATAATGAATGTGGAAAATGCAATGGCTTCATGTAAATAAATATAAGATCAACTCGTTTGATCTTTTCTTTATGCTTAAAATAAGTTAAAATAGTGTTAAGGTGATCGGATGAAAAACAAATTTATAGTCGTGAGCATTTTATTAACTATAGTGGTAATAATTGAAAGTGCTTTTCTATTTAAACCTAAAGAAAAAATCAAATTAATTGATCTTTATGCTAAAGGGCGGACGTCTAACACTATTGATTTAACATTAAAATACATCAATAATGATCGCTTTAGAGACTCTAGTGTTAGTTATCCCTATATAGATCGTAGTCGTGAAAAATATAATGGTTTAACAGAAGATCGAAAGAAACTATATGATGAAATTCTAGAAAATGTTAAAAACTTTAAAGAATTTTTTTATTTAGCAAAAGATTATAGTTATGAATTTTTAGATGGTGTTTTATATGTAAGTGGTATTTTACTTGAAGATAATCCCGAATTACGTTTATATTTTAAAATGGATGAAAATTGGCTTAAAAGCAACATATTTCATGCCTTATGATCCTGATGGTAATAATGCTTCTATTAATAAAGTAAAAGAAGAAATTGCTATTTTTGAAAAAGAAACGGATTTGATCATTCAAAATATGCCAAGTGATTTAAGCACTTATGATAAATACCGTTATTTAGCAACATACATTTCCCTTAAAACCAACTACGATCATGGTGGAATAGGGGGAGCTCAGGTTGCTAATGCCTATGGTGGAATTGAAGGCGGTTTATCTATCTGTGAAGGCTATGCTTTAGCTTTTGAATACTTGTGTAAGAAAGCTAATCTTTGGTGTCAAGTTGTAACCGGTGTTGTTAGAAATGAAGCTCACGCTTGGAATTTGGTAAAATTAGAATCAGGAACCTATCATGTTGATGTTACTTGGTCAGATGGTGATCATACACCAATAAGTGATGATTGGTATCGTTACTTTATGTTATTTCAAGAGCAAATTTTAGATGATCATGAAATTGATAATAATGTAGTAGCAACAGGTACTAGAGATTTTATTATGGAAAGAGGATAATATGGAACATAAAATGAAATTACAAAATAAGCCTTTTTTAGCTATAAAAAAGGGAACAAAAATAATTGAAATGCGTTTAAGAGATGAAAAAAGAAGGTTAATAAATGTTGATGATACAATTGAATTTGAAAATCAAGAAACTTTAGAAAAAATGCGTGTTAAAGTTAATAGATTATATATTTTTAGTTCTTTTGAGGAACTTTATGAATATTTTCCAAAAGAAATTTTAGGTTATGAAAAAGATGAACCTGCTTCTTTTAAAGATATGGAAAAATATTATAGTTTGGATGAACAAAAAAAATATGGTGTTTTAGGAATTGAAATTGAGGTTACAATGTGAAAGCTTTAACAATAAAAGAACCTTGGGCAAGTTTAATAATTAATGGTTATAAAAAGTATGAATTTAGAAGTTGGAAAACTAACTATCGTGGTAAAGTTTTAATTCATGCAGGAAATATTGAAAAAGAAATGCTCTCGCGTTTTAAAGATTATGATTTAAACTGTTTAAAAGGTGTAATTATTGGTGAAACTAATATAACTGATTGTATTAAAGTTGATGAAGAATTTAATCAAGAATTATTAAATATTGATCCTATTGTTTATGGAAAAAATAATCATGTTTCAACATATGCTTTTAAGTTAGAAAATATCAAAAAATATATTAATCCTATTCCTTATTCAGGAAAATTAGGATTTTGGAATTGTGACTTAGATATAAAAGAAATAGTTTATAATGATGATTTATTAAAAGATGAAGATGTAAATAATATTGTTAGAAGAGCTAAAATAGTTATTATTAATAGTAAAGATGAATTTGTTTTATGTGAAAGTAGTAATAACTATTTTTTCTTAGGTGGTCATGTTGATAATGAAAATGATATTGAATGTTTAAAAAGAGAAATAAAAGAAGAAAGTGGCGTTAAGCTAAAAATTCCTTATTTTAAACCTTTTATGACAATAAAATATTATAATAAAAATTATCCTGAAGGTAAAAATACTTTATCACTTGCTAATTATTACTATTTAAAATATGATTTAGAAGTTAATTTGAATAATATTTCTTTAACTAATGAAGAAAAAGATAATGGTTTTAAAATTGTTAAAATTCCTAAAGATCAAATTCTTGAATATTTAAATAATAGTTTAGCTAAAGCTACAAGAATAAATGTAACTAAAGATACTATTAAAGTATTAGAAGAAGTTTTAAATAATAAAACTTTGAATTAATAGCTTCTCATGATATAATTATTTTGGTGATTTAAATGTTTTTTGATGATTCAGAAGCTATAATCAATCCAGGATCTTTTGTTTCTAAAGTCGACAATATGCCAGATATTGGTGTATGTTGCTTTTCTAAAGATTTATTCTTAAGAATAGTAAAAGGAACAAATGCAACTAAAATAGCTTCTTTAAATAGTACCGATGGTACAAAAGAAATCTATGAAATAAAATATAAAAATGTCAGAATAGCTTTTTTTATGATCGGAGTAGGTGCTCCTCATGCTGTAAATGATTTAGAAGAAATTCATGCTATGGGGGTTTCTAAATTTATTGTTTTTGGTAATTGTGGTGTTTTAAACGAAAATATTAAAGACTGTAGTATTATTATTCCAACTTCTGCTATTCGTGAAGAAGGCACTAGCTATCATTATTTAAAAGATGGTCAAGTTGTTACTTTAAATGATAAATATAAAGATGAATTTATCGAAATTTTAAATGAATTTGCATATAAATATGTTGAGGGAAAAACTTGGACTACTGACGCTTTTTATAGAGAAACTAAAAATAAACTTTTAAAATATCAAGAAGAAGGGGCAGTTTGTGTTGAAATGGAAGCTTCGGCTTTAGCAGTAGTTGCTAATTACCGTAAGCTTGATCTCTTCATTTTCTTTTATGCCGGTGATAATTTAGCATCACCAGTATGGGATAAAAGAAGTTTAGATGGTTTAGTTAAATTAGATGAGAAATCTGAAATAGCCATTTTAGCTTTAGAACTAGCAAACAAAATATATGAAAAATAAAAATTCAAAGTTATGGAAGAGTTTAATTTTATTAGTTATTACTCTTGCACTTGTAATATATATCTTAAAAGATTCATGGGCTTCTAGTTTAGAAATAATAATGTCATCAAACTTGACTTGGATTTTGTTTGCATGTTTAACATATTTGTCATACTTTTTATTAGAAGATTTATGTTTATATAAATTAACTCTTGAATATAAGAGCGATTTTAAAAGAAAAGAAAGCATAGAAATAAGTACTATGACGAGATTTTTTAATGGTATCACCCCCTTTTCTTCTGGTGGTCAACCATTTCAAATATATGAATTAAAATTTAATGGAATTAAATTAGCTCATGGTACTGCGATTGTGATGGAAAATCTTATTATATTTCAAATTGCACTGGCTTTATGGACAGCAATAGCTACAATAATTAATGCATTTCTACACATAATAAATTTGAATAGTTTCTTAGGAATACTATTAATATTGGGAATTGTTGTAAATACTATTTTACTATTTTTAGTTATTTTCATTTCTTCAAATAAAAAAGCTAGTAAAAAAATAAGTAGAATTATTATTAGATTTTTAGCAAAATTAAAAATTGTTAAAAATAAAGAAGAAATGATTGAAAATTTGGATAAAAATTGTGATGAATATTCAACTTGTGCTCATCGATTAATTGAAAAAAAGAAATTATCATTAACGCTTATATTTTATGAATTTATGGCTTTATTCTTTTACTTTTTAATACCATTTTTTACTTTTAAAGCTTTAAACATTTCAGTTGGTATGAACTTTTTTGACTTGATAATTATCATGATCCATGTTTATATTATCAGTACATTTGTTCCAATTCCTGGTGGTTCAGGAGGAATTGAATACGCTTTTATAACTCTATTCACCGCTTATTTTGGTAAAAGTTATGTTTTGTCTTCGCTTGTTATTTGGCGACTTGTATATTACTATTTACCTATAATTATTGGGTATCTTGTTTTTGCTACAAGAAAAATAAAACAAAATAGTTGCAGATAATATAAAAATATTGTAGAATTAACTGAGGAGATGGTCGCATGCTAGTTTTAGCAAAGAGTGTACTAGCGATGATGATAGGTTTTATCATTGCTATAATATTTGGTTATATTTTAATACCATTATTAAAAAAATTTAAAATAGGTCAAAATGTAAGTGAATATTTAAGTGAACAACATAAAAGTAAGCAAGGTGTTCCGACAATGGGGGGATTAATATTTATAATTCCGACATTGCTTACAATTCTTGTCTTATTATTGCTTAAAAAAATGGAATTTACTGAGAATTTATTTATTGTTCTTTTTGTCTTTTTAGGTTATGCTTTAGTAGGATTTTTAGATGACTATTTAATAATAAAACGACATAATAATAAAGGGTTAACCCAATTACAAAAATTATTTTTACAACTAGTAATCGCTTTAATTTTCTTTTATATTTTCATTAATAGTGGTCATGAACCTGTTTTATTAATATATACTTTAGGTATTGAAATTGATATGGGTTGGTTTTACGGCTTATTCATTCTCTTTGTTTTACTTGCAAGTTCTAATGCGGTTAATTTGACTGATGGTTTGGATGGCTTAGCAGGAGGATTATCCCTTATTGCTTTTGTAACATTTGGACTTATTGCTTGGAATTCAAGAGGAATTTATGGCTATCAAGATTTAGCAATTTTTTGTTTCATTCTGGTAGGGACACTTTTAGCTTTCTTATTTTATAATACGCATCCTGCTAAAGTGTTTATGGGAAATACTGGTTCTTTAGCCTTAGGAGCAACATTAGCTTCGCTTGCAATAATAACTAATCATGAAATAACATTCGTGGTCGTAGCTGGTGTTTTTGTTGTCGAAACATTAAGTTGTATAATTCAAACATTATCAGTTATTTTTAGAAAAAAAAGAGTGTTTTTAATGACACCTTTACATCATCATTTTGAAAAACTTGGTTGGCAAGAGCAAGATATTGTTAAAATGTTTTGGGTAGTTGGTTTAATACTTGGAATGATTTCAATTGTATTTGGAGTGTGGATCTAATGGATACAGAAAGTAAAAGAATAAAAATTGATAAAAAATATATTTATATAGGAGTAATCGTTATTGTTTTAATAACGATTTTTCTAGTTATATTTCTAAAAAATAAAAAATATAATGATTTTGAAGATTTGATGGTTTTAAATGCTAAAAATTATGTTAAATTATATAACATTAACATTAATGAACAAACATATATAACTATCAATGAAATAGGGATTAAACCTATTAGTAATTGTAGTACTGATAGTGGTGTAAACATTTATAGAAAAAATAATATTATTATCTATAAACCTTATTTAATGTGTAAAAGTTATTATAGTAGTGATGTTGATCATGAAAAAGGCTCTTCTATTGAACTTTTAGGAGCTAATCCTTATGTGATTGATTCTGAAACCCCTTATCAAGAACCGGGTTATAATGGAAAAGGCTATAAGGTTGAAACTGTGAGTAATTATAAAAATATACCAGGAGTTTATCAAACAACATATTTTGTTTATGATGGCTCTAAACGTAAAGAAACAGTAAAAAGAACTATTATTGTTTCCAATGTTACTTCAAGTGATGCTCCAGTTATTACTTTAAATGGTGAAGCCGATTTAACTTTAAAAGTTGGTACTTCTTATCAAGAAGCTGGTTATACAGCTATTGATCAAAAAGATGGTAATATTACTAATAAAGTTATTGTTAATAGTAATTTACAGATTAATCGTGTTGGGGATTATACTATAACTTATATGGTAACTAATTCTCAAGGGCTTAGAAGTATTAAAAAGCGCCGTATTTCAATTGTAAATAGTACTTTGAATATCATTTCTAAAGCAACTCTTTACCCTGAAGGTCAAACGAATAAAAACGTCACTATTCGTATTACTAATGAAGGGGATAGTTATGCTTATACTATTTTACCAGATGGTAGTAGAACTGATGAATTAGCTTATAATTATGAAGTAACTAATAATCAAACTTGTATTTTTAAAATATATGATAAATCTGGTAATATGACAGAAAAACGTGTTTATGTTGAAAATATAGATAGAATTCCACCAACAGGTACATGTAAAGCAACATTAAAAGGTGGAGTAGTTACTTATGTTGTTGATGCTTATGATGATGACTCTTGGGTAACTTCTTATAGTTATTATGATGGTAAAAGTTATTCAGAATTTATAAGTAGTAATAGTAGCAAATACAATTTTACAAATATTAATGATGCTAGTGTTCAAATAAGAGATGAAGCATATAATACTTCACGAATCAGTTGTTCAACTGAAGTACTTTCTACTATTTCTGATATTAGCATACCAACATCATATACTATGGAAGTTGGTAGTACATATCAAATACCATATGTTTTAACACCAACAACAGCTTTAGCAAGTGAATTAGTATTTAATGTTGTAAGTGGAAGTAATGTTAGTGTATCAACAACTGGTGTGGTAACGGCTTTAAGTACCGGAACAGCTGTTGTAAGTGTGTCAGCACCATATGCTAAAATTGAAAAGCAAATTACTATTACTGTTGTTAATAAGAGTTCGGGTGGTTCTACAGGTGGTTCTACAGGCGGAAATGGTACAGGCTCTTGTGGTAAAACAGCTCAAACATTAATAGCTTATTATAATGGTACACAGATTCCTAGATATTATAAAATTACTATGCATGTTGGGGAAACAATTAGATTAAAAATGTATTTACCAACGGGATGCGGAACAATAAAACTTTTGACAAGAACAACCGCAGACGGTCAAACAAATTGGCGTGATTATTTTACAGGCAAGTCAGATCCTTATGTTAATAGAAATGATCCAAGTACATTCTTAGCAACAGATCACTTTGACTGGGTAATAACTGCTAATAAAAAGACTGGTGGTCAATATATTCAATTGAGTGAAACGACTTTCCAATCAACTAGTAGTTTTTCAGAAATAAAAAGTTTCTTTAATGTAAATATTAAAGTTGAATAAAAATATTCCTTCGGGAATATTTTTTTAAAAACAAAATTTATATTTATAAAATATTTTTTATTTGTTATAATTATAATGGTGATAGTATGGAAAAGACAAAAATAATAGCGACGATCGGTCCAAGTTGTGAATCCAAAGAAGTTTTAATTAAATTAATTCAAAATGGATTAGATGTTGTAAGAATAAATATGAGTTATACTAATCGAGAAAAATGTTTGAAAATAATTCAATTAGTTGATGATATAAATAAAGAATTAAACACTTTTGTTTCAATTATGATAGATATAGCTGGAAATAGTATAACAGTAGAAAATTTGCGTAATGAAGAATGTGTTATTAAAAAAGGTGACAAAATAAGAATTTATAAAAATAAAGTCTTAGGTGATTCAACTAAATTTAGTACATCATTTGATTCTTTTATTGCTGAAACAAGAGTAGGGAATTTCATTCTTATTGATAATGGTTTAATTGAACTTGAAGTTATTGATAAAACAAATGATTATTTGCTATGTATGGTTAATGAAGGTGGCAAGATTAAAAACGGATACAAATTAGTTGTTCCAGGAAATAGTTATTCTTTACCATTTTTACGTCCAGATGATTATGATAATATCATTTTTGCTTGTGAAAACAATGTTGACTTTTTAGCATTATCTAATATTCGTAATCATGAAGATGTCTTATCTGTTAATGATATCTTAATTGAAGAAAATAATGATCATTTACAAATAATCGCAAAGATTGAAACGCGTGAAGCTTTAGATGAAATCGATGACATTATTAAATTAAGTGATGGATCAATGGTTGCTCGAGGTGACTTGGGTGTTGAAGTTCCGATGGAACGTGTTCCTAGTATTCAAAAAATGATTATAAATAAATGCCATGCTCACGGGAAAATAAGCATTGTTGCTACAGAAATGATGGCTTCGATGGCTCATGAATTGCGCCCAACTAGAGCGGAAGTAAGTGACGTTGCTAATGCTGTATTAGATGGAGCTGATGCTGTGATGCTTACTTGTGAAACAACAATTGGAGAACATCCTGTAGAAACTATAAACATGATGTCAAAGATTATTTCTTCGACTGAGGAAAATATTGATTATTTAGATTTTCTTGATCGGGCAATGCGAACCGAAGAAGATAACACAGCCGGAATTATTGCTTATAGTGTTGCTTCAGCTGCTAATCGTTTAAAAGCTAAATTAATTGTTACTCCAACTTTAACGGGAGCAACAGCTAAAAGAATAAGTCGCTTTAAACCTCGTTGTTTAATTTTAGCTCCAAGTCCAGATATAAATACTATCAAATCTTTAAATTTATATTTTGGTGTAGTACCAATATATATTGATGAATTAAATAGTTTAGATAAAATTATGGATCAAGTAACTAAACTTGCTAAAAAGAAGTTTTTTCTTAATGAATTTGATAAAATAATAATAACAGGAAGTTATCCATTTAAAGAAAATGGTTCGACTAATTTTATGCAAATAACAGAATTGTAAAAGGGTGATTTTATGTATAATTTAGGAGCACAATTTAAATTTGATTTAAATCGCGCCAAAGGGAATAAAGATTCTATTATCATGGGCAATAAATATCGTTTTACGGTATTAACAGAATCATTGATTCGTTTAGAATATAGTCCAACTGGAGAATTTGTTGATAATCCAAGTGAATTAGTTTGGTATCGTATGTTACCACGTCCAGAATTTTATGTTGAAGGCGATAATAAATATTTACAAATTAAAACAAGATATTTTACTTTAACCTATGATAAAGAATCTAAATTTGGAGCGAATCCTTTAAACCCTAGTGCTAATTTAAGAATAGAACTTTTTTCTTCAGAGAAAGTTTGGTATTATAAACACCCTGAGGTAAGAAATTACGAAGTTCCTTGTGGGGAGTTTGATCGAAATAATGAATTATCCAAAATTAAAGGTTTATATTCTACTGATGGTTTTGTTAGTATTGATGATTCTAAATCACTCATTTTTTTAGAAGATGGAACTCTTGAAAAAAGAAAAAATGAAAATAACGTAGATATCTATGTATTTATGTATGGAACTCTTTTTTATAAATGTTTGAGTGATTATTATAAAATAACTGGGTATCCTGCTTTAGTACCACGTTATGCTTTAGGTATTTGGTGGTATAAAGATATTGAATATAATGATTATACTTTAAATAAATTATTGGTAAATTTTCAAAACAAAAAAGTTCCTTTATCTGTTTTAGTTTTAAATGATGATTGGCATATTAATCATTATCAAAAAATGACCAATTTGAAAACCGGTTTTACTTTTGATCCTAATGATTTTAAAGAACCAAATAAAATGATTACTTATTTACATAACCGTAAAATAAAACTTGCTTTATCACTTAATGTGACAACTGGAATTAGGGAATATGAAAAGTATTATCAAATGGCTTTAAAGTTTTTAAAACCAGATCGTCATGGTGTTATACCTTTTAATGTTTATGATAATGTTTTTTTAGATGTTTATTTCAAAATATTTGTTCATTCTTTAACAAATTATGATGTTGATTTCTTTAAATTAGATAATTTAGATAATAAAACAACTCAATTTTATTTAAATCATTATCATTCTATGGATGCTAAAGTTATAAATAATAGAAGAAATTTATTACTTACTTATGATTCTTATATAGCACCTCATCGTTATCCGGTTATTTATAGTGGTGATGTTCGGGTTGATTGGGAATCTTTAAAGAAAATTGTTAATTATAATATTAATCTTGCTAATCGTGGTATTAGTTATGCTGCTAGTAGCTATGGTGGCTTTCATGATGGAATTGAAGACTCAGAACTTTATTTGCGTTTTATTCAATTAGCAACTTTTTCACCAATTTTTCTATTAGCTTCAACTAAAGGTAAATACTATAAACGTGAACCATGGAAATGGGATTACCATACTTTTGTTATTGCTCGTGAATTTATGAGTTTTCGTCAAAAATTAGTTCCTTACTTATATACAGAAAGTTATCGTTTTACTAGTCAAGGTGTTCCTTTAATTGAACCTGTTTATTATCGTTATCCTGAACTTTACGATGATGAACTTTATTGTAATGAATACTTCTTAGGTAGTTCTTTATTTGTATGTCCAATTTTACATAAAAAAGAAGACATTATGAAAAGATCAATTCATCGCTTTTTCTTACCAGAAGGTATTTGGTATGATCTATATAGTGGTAAAAAGTTTTTGGGTAATAAAAAATATGTTTTGTTTTATAGTGATGAAACATATCCTGTGTTTGTTCGTGAAGGGGCAATAATTCCTACGGGTTATAATGATAATATTAATGATGTTGATAGTCCTACTAATTTAGAAATTAATATATTTCCAGGGACTAACAATAAATATATTTTATATGAAGATGATTCTATTTCTGATAATTATAAAAAAGGTTATAATTTTGAAACGGAACTTGAATATAAATATTTACCAAATAATTATGAGATTACTATTAAACCTAAAGAAGGGAATTTACAAGCAAGTTTTCCTACGAGAAACTTTAAAATTATTTTTAAAAATGTTAGATCAACAGCAACAATAAATGCTTTTGTTAATTTGCAACCTTTACCTTTTAGAAAATATGATGATGGTAATGATTTGATTGTTGAATTAAACAATGTAAATACTAACAGTAGAATTACTTTAAAATGTACAGGAAAAGATATTGAAGTTTCTAACTTCCGAGTTTTAAATGATGATATTGAGGGTATTATAAGTGATTTATTTATAAATACTGAATTAAAAAATCAAATTGATGCTATTATGTTTTCTGATATGAGTATTAAAAAGAAGCGAATCGAAATCCGTAAACTAAAAAGTAAAGGTTTAGAACCAAGATTTATTAAACTATTCTTAAAATTATTAGAATATGTGGCAACAGTGTAAAAAGCACTTGCAATTCATATATTTTTATAATATAATTACGATATAACTCAAGTGGAAGAGTAGTAATAAATACCTTTTTTAAAGAGAACTTATGGTTGGTGAAAATAAGTAAAAAGATTTATGAACTTGCTTCAATAAACATTTGACGTATAACTTGCGTTAAAAGTAATAGAGAGCACAAGTATTGTGAAATAAGGTGGTACCGCGATTATTCGTCCTTATGTCATGATACTTTTTTTGGAGGTAAAAATGGATATATTAATTAGATGGGGTATTGTTTTTGGTTTAATATTTATATTTAATTTAACTTTTGTGGTTTTAAATAAAAAGAAAAGACAAAAAATTTTTACAACAGCGGGAGCTGTAATAATAAAAAAAAGATATAAAGTTACATTTAAAGATTGTAGTGAAAAGAAATTTGCTTTAGTAGAAAGCTTAACTAATAGTTTTATATGTGCAACTACTTATGTAATCATGACTTTTTTTAAAAACATTTATATTAGCTTTTTAGTAGCTATTCCCATTTTAATAATCTTGATTTTTCTCTGTTATTCATTAATAGGTATTTATTATAAAAAGAAAGAAGGAAGTAAAAATGTATAATTTTACAAAAGTTGAAAAAAAGTGGCAAGAATATTGGATTAATAATAAAACTTTCAAAACTGATGTTTGGGATTTTTCTAAACCTAAATATTATTGCTTAGATATGTTTCCTTATCCTTCAGGAGAAGGATTACATGTAGGGCATCCTGAAGGTTATACGGCAGTTGATATTTTAGCACGTATGAAAAAAATGCAAGGATATAATGTTTTACATCCAATGGGTTTTGATTCTTTTGGTTTGCCAGCTGAACAATATGCTATTAAAACAGGCAATTATCCGGGTGAATTTAATAAGAAAAATATTGCTAATTTTACAAGACAATTAAAAATGCTTGGTTTGAGTTATGACTGGGATCGAGTAATTGAAACATCAGATCCAAAGTTTTATAAATGGACACAATGGATATTTAAACAACTTTATTTAGATGGTTTAGCAGAACGTCGTTATATGCCAGTTAACTGGTGTGAAGAACTTGGTACGGTTCTTGCAAATGATGAAATTATTGATGGTAAAAGTGAACGTGGTGGTTATCCAGTTGTTAAAAAGAATATGCGTCAATGGGTAATTAAGATCACGGATTATGCTGAAAAATTATTAGAAGGTTTGGATGAAATTGATTTTCCAGAATCAACTAAAGAAATTGAAAGAAACTGGATTGGTAAATCACTTGGAGCTACTATTAAATTTAAAATTAAAGATAGTGATTTAACTTTTGATGTCTTTACAACACGTGCTGATACTTTGTTTGGAGCTACTTACTGTGTTATGTCACCAGAATTAGATATAGTAAATAAAATAGTAAGTGCGGAAGCTAAAGATAAGGTTAAAGCTTATCAAGAAGAATGTGCTTTAAAGTCAGAAATTGAAAGAACGGATACTAGTCGTGAAAAGACTGGTGTATTTATAGGAGCTTATGCTATTAACCCTGTAAATAATTGTGAGATTCCTATTTGGATTTCTGATTATGTTTTAGCAAGTTATGGAACGGGGGCTATTATGGCTGTTCCTGCTCATGATGATCGTGATTATGCTTTTGCTAAAAAGTTTAATATTTCAATTATTCAAGTAATTGCCGGTGGCAATATTGATGAAAATGCTTACACTGGTGATGGCGTGCATATTAATTCCGGATTCTTAGATGGTTTAAATAAAGAAGACGCTATTAATAAAATGATATCTTGGTTGGAAGCGAATGGTTTAGGTACCAAAAAAGTAAATTATCGTTTACGTGATTGGATTTTTGCTCGTCAACGTTATTGGGGAGAACCACTTCCAATTGTTAATTATGATGATGGAACAATCGGGGTTTTAGATGATGAAGATTTACCACTTGTTTTACCAGAACTAGAAGATTATAAAGGAAAAAATGGGAATCCACCTCTAGATAATGCAACAGAATGGAAAAATGTTGTTTATAAAGGTAAAAAAGGTGTTCGTGAAACAACAACAATGCCAGGAGCAGCGGGCTCAAGTTGGTATTATATGCGTTATATTGATCCTAATAATGATAATGCTATTGCTGATCCTGAACTTTTAAAACATTGGATGCCGGTTGACTTTTATATGGGTGGGGCGGAACACGCTGTTGGTCATTTGTTATATTCAAGAATGTGGAATCATTATTTATATGACAAAGGCATTTCTCCTGTAAAAGAACCTTATAAGAAATTGCGTCATCAAGGAATGATCTTAGGATCAAATAATGAAAAAATGAGTAAATCACGTGGTAACGTTATTAATCCTGATGATGTTGTAAATACTTATGGAGCTGATGCTCTTAGAGTTTATGAAATGTTTATGGGGCCAATTGAAGCTTCAAAACCTTGGAATGAAAATGGTCTTGATGCTGCTAAAAAATTCTTAGAACGTTTCTATCGTATTTTTGAAGAAAATAAAGTAGTCAAAGAACCAACACCAGCTTTAGAAAAGATATTTAATCAAACAGTAAAAAAAGTAACCGAAGATTATGAAAGTGTTAATATAAATACAGCTATAAGTCAAATGATGATTTTTATTAATGCTGTTTATAAAGAAGGAAAAATTGAAGAATCTTATGCTCGTGCTTTAGTTCAATTATTAAATCCACTTGCACCACATATTACGGAAGAAGTATGGCATGAATTCTTTAAGGAAGAAGAATCAATAGCTTTTAGTAAATGGCCAAGTTACGATGAGACTAAGATTGTTGACTGTGAATTTACAATGGTTGTGCAAATTAATGGTAAAGTTCGTGGAAAGATTCTTGTTTCAAGTACAACAACTGAAGATGAAATGTTAGAAATAGCTAAAAGTATTGATAATGTAAAAAGTTATTTAGAAGGAAAAGAAATAATTAAGGTTATTACTATTCCTAAGAAATTAATTAATATTGTAATTAAATAAAGTAGGCTTTTAGTCTACTTTTATTGTAAAGTTTTGTAAAATCATTGACCTTTAAGTAATAAAAAATATATAATTAATTATATGGAAGATTTAAGAGAGTTTGAAAATAAATTATATAAAGAAGGTTACCAATTTATTGGGGGTGTTGACGAAGTAGGAAGAGGTCCACTAGTTGGCCCTGTGGTTGCTGCTTGTTGTGTCCTACCAAAAGACTTCGTTTTAGAAGGGTTAACTGATTCTAAAAAATTGAGTGAAAAAAAACGCGATTTATTTGCAGCATATATAAAAGAACATGCAATTGCTTATGGAATAGGCATTATTTCGCCAGAAAAAATTGATGAAATAAATATCTATGAAGCTTCACGTGAAGCGATGAAAGAGGCAATAAAAGAGGTTAGAACTAAAGTTAATATGGATTATGTTTTAACTGATGCTATGCCAATTAATTTAGATATTCCTGTTATGCCTATTATAAAAGGTGATGCTAAAAGTATTACGATTGCGGCTGCTTCTGTTATTGCTAAAGTCACTCGTGATCAGATGATGTATGATTTAGATAAAGAATATCCGGAATATGGCTTTAAAAATCATAAAGGATATCCAACTAAAAAGCATATTGAAGCTATTAATAAATATGGTTTAATACCTGGTTATCGTAAAACGTATGGACCAGTTAAAGATTTAATTGAAAGGAGCTTACATGAACAATAGTTATAAAAAAAATTTAGAAATGCATCAAGCGAGATTAAAGCAAGAAAGAAAAGAGTTTAATAATCAAGAACAATTAGGTAAAAAGAAGTTTCAAGATATTGCAACGGAACGTTATCAAGCTAAAATAAGTGCTATTACTGGAAAAAATGTTAATGCTAGTGAAATTCAAGAACGGGCTAAAGCTCGCAAAAAAGAAATGGACAATTTAAAAAATATTACATATAACAAGTATTGGGAAAAATAATTTAAAATGTGAATAAGAAGATAACTTCTTATTTTTTTTAATATTTACATTTTTTCTGATGAACAAAATAAAATATTTACTTCTATTTCAAAATATGCTAAAATGGTAATAGTTTATAAGGAGGATAAAAAATGGGCTTAAAGAAATGGTTTACAGCAGAAGATGATGATGTTTTTAAAAGTACAAATAATGGAGATGAATATTATAATTTAAAACCAGAAGAAGTTTTGCAAGAAAATGATGGCAATAGTAAGATGATTTTGTTGGAACCAAGAGCTTATTCTGAGTCTCAACAAATTGCTGATCATTTAAAATCACGACACACAGTTGTTGTTAACTTAAAACGTGTTACTCCTGATCAAGCTAAAAGAATTGTCGATTTTTTAAGTGGTACTATTTATGCTTTACAAGGTGATTTGCAAAAAATCGGTAAAGGAATTATTTTATGTACTCCAAATAATGTAAATATTCAAGGAAAAATAACCGAAGATAAAGATAAAGATGCTTCAGATCCTGACAACAATGATATAAAAATAGAATTATAAAATAATTTAAGAGGTGATTTATGGAAAAATTTACGAGGGTTCAAAATGGCTATAATCCGAGTGAAGTAAATCAGTTTCTTGATCAAGTAATTAGTCAAGTAGGCGTTATTATAAAAGAATCAAAAGCTAAAGAAATGAAAATAAAAGAACTTGAAAGTAAATTGGCAGAGACTGAAAAACTGCAAGAAAAATTAAGTCAATATCAAAGAATGGAACAAACTCTAACTAAAGCAATATATATGACTCAAAAAACAACTGATCAAATGCGAGCTATGGCATATCAAGAAAGAGATACCATTCTTGAGGAAGCCAAAAATAATGCCAATAGAATTGTTAATGAATCATTAGTTAAAGCTGAAAAAGCTGAAGAAGAGGCTAATACTTTAAAACGTAATTTGGGTATTTATAAAAAACGTATTAGAAGTATTATTGAAGCTCAGTTAGAAGTTATTGATGAATTAGATAAAGTAGATTTTTAGGTTCTTTGTCAAATAGTGTTGGTAGACAATAAATTTGATAAGTGAATTGTGATT
>ERZ824600.2656-NODE-2656-length-18457-cov-41.164330_pt1 | contig 18457 bp, 10 predicted proteins | sample MGYA00519933_ERZ824600 | MGnify/ENA primary metagenome ERZ824600 (study PRJEB31778, sample SAMEA3449178) | human gut metagenome | biome: human gut; feature: human-associated habitat; material: faeces | place: United Kingdom | collected 2010/2012 ... | reverse complement strand
GCCCCTTGACCCCGCCAAAGGGTCTTCGACCCTCTGGACTCCCTTTCGCGCGATTCAGTTGGTGACATTTTCATACTGCTTCCGCGTGTTTATTGAGGGAACCCAAGGGGCGAATGAAACGGGACGAAGTTCCCCATATTGACCCCTTTTCGCGATTCCAAGCCGGCTTACTCCCCTCCCCGCAGTTTCTTTTTCAGCTTGCGGACGGTCATTTCCAGCAGGTACTGGAATTCCTTCGTTCTGCCGTATACCGTCAGCACGACCGCGGCGAAAATCGCGGTGTAAATCAGCCCTTGGGCGATGAACCAGAGGAAATTCGTCTGCGGCATCAGCTGGAAAATCCAGTAGGACACGGCGCTGACCCCCGCGACCACCACCCAGCGGACGATGTAATCCATGAAGTAGCGGCGCAGCTTCTTCTGCCATGCTTCCTCAATGCCGTAGCGCATCAGCACATACGGCTCAAACCAGACGCACGTCAGCAGGCTGGAGATAATCGTGCCGCCGATGATGCCCGCCACGCCAAAGCGCCGCACCAGAATCAGCGATACAACAAGGTTGATGATGGCCTCCGCCAGCGCCTTGTAGCGGTCATACCAGAACAGCCCCAGCGCCTCGCGGAACTGCAGCCCCATCTGACGGAGGCCGCTGATGAAAAACTCCGCCATGATGATGACGACGACCGTCATCGAGAAAAGGTACTCTTCGCCGAAAATCATGCGGATGAAGAAGTTGATCAGCGTCACCAGTCCGCCGGAGAGGTAGCCGTAGAGCAGGAAAGCGGCGAAATCGAGGATGCGGAAGATTTCGTAGACGCGTTTTCTGCCCTCCAGCGCGTTCAGGTTGCCGATGCTGGCGGTGAATGCGCCCGTCACATGCCCCAGCAGGTTGTTGACGTTCATCAAAACGAGCTTGTAGTTGGAGTATATGCCGACCGTAGCCAGCCCGTCAAACGCGGACATAATCAGGTTATCCGTGCTGCGGACGATAACCGTCGCCAGCTTATGCAGGCTCAGCGCGCCGACGTTCTTGAAAATCGCCTTGCGCTCCTGCGGTTCGGGCAGCTCCTTGTACTGCTTGAGGTACGGGAACTCCCTGTCCGCGCGCGCCCAGATGATAGCGCTGGTGAGCATCGGCATAAAAAGCTGGATAATCAGGTAGAGGATGAAATTCCGCGTCGTTACCAGCACAACGATTTGCAGAATCAGGCGCACGATGCCGATGATTTGGTCAACCGCCTTGCGGATATATGCCTTCTGGTACGCCTGATAGATGGCGTTTTTGTAGGACAGCAGGTATGACGTGACAGCTTGCAGGAGGTACAGCAGATAAATCAGCTGCAGGTTCTCCACGCCCTCGCCGCCCTTCATCAGCCGCGGCAGGAACGGCATGAGCGCCAGCCCGATGCCCAGCACCGCCAGCGCAACGATGCGGTACAGCGTGCGATAGAGGTTCATCAGGCGCGCCAGCTGCTTCTCGTCGTTCTGCGCCGCCGGGCGGTACATGCTGAAAATCATCGCCGAGCCGATGCCCAATTCTGCCAGATTCAGCATTCCCAGCACATCGCCGAAGAGGCCGTTCACGCCGAGATATTCCTGCGACAGGTAGTGGACAAACACCATGCGTCCGCCGAAGGAAAGCAGCATGTTCAGCAGCTGCCCCACCAGCCCGACGATCATATTGATGATGGAGTTTTTCTTTCTCATCCGTGCTCTTCCGGCGCTGACTGACCGGATGCCTCCTCTCCTGCGCTGACTGCAAGCGCGTGAGCCGTTTGCAATCGCTCCATTATAGCACGGTTACGACTGCCTTGCAACAAAAACGACTGTTATCATCGGTTTTGCGCGAAATTTCGCACTTTGTTCACGCAATCCACACATTCTGTGATATATGCTTGTTTCTTTCTTGTCAATATGTTATAATGGAATGCAATCCACCGTTTTTCGGCGGAAATTTCGCGGGGCTTCCCCGTACAAGGGAGATTTGGAGGACATGGGAAAGGTCAGCGCGTTTCTGAAGCGGAAGAACGTTCTGTTTTCCGCAAAACGCTACGGGATAGACGCCATGGGCGCCATGGCGCAGGGGCTGTTCGCCTCGCTGCTGATTGGCACAATCATCAAGACGCTCGGTCAGCAGCTGAACGTGCAGTTTCTAATTGACGCGGGCAACTTCGCCCAGCAGGTTGCGGGGCCGGCCATGGCGGTATCCATCGGCGCGGCGCTCTCTGCCCCGCAATTGGTGCTGTACAGCCTGATTGCCGTCGGCATGGCGGCAAATAAGCTCGGCGGCGCGGGCGGCCCGCTGGCGGTCTACTTCATCACGATTGTCGCGTCCGAATGCGGCAAAATCGTCAGCAAGGAGACGAAGGTGGATATCCTCGTCACCCCGGCGGTCACGATTCTTGTCGGCGTTGGGCTGTCCGTGCTGTGTGCGCCCGCGATTGGCGCGGCTGCCAGCTCGGTCGGCGATTTCATCAAGTGGGCAACGAACCTCCAGCCGCTGCTGATGGGCATTCTGGTGTCCGTCGTCGTCGGCATGGCGCTGACGCTGCCGATTTCCAGCGCTGCCATTTGTGCGGCGCTCTCGCTGACGGGGCTTGCGGGCGGCGCAGCGGTTGCGGGCTGCTGCGCGCAGATGGTTGGCTTCGCGGTCATGTCCTTCCGCGAGAACGGCGTGGGCGGCTTGGTCAGTCAGGGGCTGGGCACGTCGATGCTGCAAATGCCCAACATCATCCGCAATCCGCGCGTGTGGATTCCCCCGACGCTTGCTTCCGCCATCACCGGCCCGATTGCGACGTGCCTGTTCCACCTCGAAATGAACGGCCCGGCGGTTTCCAGCGGCATGGGCACTTGCGGTTTGGTCGGGCAGATTGGCGTTTACACCGGCTGGCTGAACGACATTGCCGCCGGCACGAAAGCCGCGATTCTGCCGATGGACTGGGTTGGGCTTATCCTGATTTGCTTCGTTCTCCCCGCCGTGCTGACGCTGTTGTTCGCCTTCTTCCTGCGCAAGTGGGGCTGGATCAAGGACGGCGACCTGAAGCTGCAATAACAAGGGAGAATGAAAAGGGACGAAGTCCCCTCCCTTGACCCTTTCGCGCGATTCAGTTGGTGACACTTTCAGGCTGCTTCCGCGTGTTGATGCAGGGATTTCGCGCCTGCGGGCGCGAGGAGGGGGCTTTGCGATCGCCCCCTCCACCCCTTCGCCCCCTGCGGCACACAAGCAAATCCACATAGAAAACTCAAGCCACAAAACGCACCTCATCCAGCTAATGCAGCAGATGAGGTGCGTTTCTTTTGCCCAAAAGTCAGCACCGAAAAAGGGCGGCGCACCCGCAGGTACACCGCCCCTTGACGCCTTGGATTACACCTTCTGGAAGGTGAACACCACTTCGCCGCCCTCTTCGGGGGCAATTTCTTCCACCGTCTTGTCGAACTCGTAGCCTTCCGGCACAATCAGTACATGCAGCACATAGGGGTACGCAGGCATGGTGAATTCCAGCACGCCATTCTCATCCACAGGCATGGGCGTGCACGTTTCATCCGTGCAGACGTTAATCATCGTGCCGGTCACGGGGTTGCCGTCCTGATCGACGCACTTAATCGTGTAGTTCGCCATCCCCTCCATCGGCAGCTGCGGCGCTTCCGCCACTTCATCCGTGGACGGCAGGGTGCCATCGGCGTACTTCCAGCCGGGGACATTGATGCCATACTGCTGCAGCATGGCGACAAACGCATTGGCGTTGGGTTCATCAGCGATTGCAATGGCGGATGCTTCCACGTTTTCCGCGCCAGCCTTCACCACAAAATAGGTGGTATACGGATAGCCGCTCGCCTGATTGGTGTCAATCGGCTGATTCGGGATGACGTAGCCGTCCTCCGTCATGTAGTCCGTCAGCGCATAGTTTTCGGGGGCAGCCTCGCAGCCAAAGGCGTACATTTCCGGGTCGAGTCCCTTCGCCAGCGTCACCTTCACCGTCGCGCTTTCCGTATTGTCAATCACATAATAGTTGGTCATGCCAAAGGTGGACATCAGCGCAAATTGCGGGTCGGTGAAGAAAACCTGCTTCACGTTGTCCCCCACAAAGGAGATGGTCGTCATCTTCGTGCCTTCCGGATAGACCGGGTTTTTCGCCAGCACAGCGGCGGCTTCTTCTCCGTCCACCACGCGCGCGTTGTCCAGCCAGATCATGTCCTCATTCGCGGCCTGAAAGGAATCCTTGATGTAAGACAGGGCAATTTCGTAAGTACCGTCTGCCGGGAATTCATGGCCGTAGGTCGCCCATTCCTTCACGCCGCCGAACGCCTTCGCCGTCTGTCCGTTGACAGACAGGCAGAACAGGTCGCAGCCGGCTTCGGTGGACGTCTTGTAGTCGAACGCGAACACATCGCCCGCCTTCGCTTCCACCGTAGTCAGCACGGAAGCGGAAGAAGTATCCTTGCCCGTGTTCGTGCTGACCAGAACCGTGCGGTCATCCTTTTCCGCAACCGCCATCGGCCAGGTGTATTCATCCGTAGAATTGGTGAAGGACAGCGGCGCCGCCGTGCCTTCCACATTCAGCGCGCGGTTCAGTTCCGCTTCATCCGTCGGCGGAATCGAGGGCTTTTCGCCCGGCAGGAACGCCAGCACATTCGTCTGCGTGTACTCATCGCCGAGGAAGAGACCGAACAGGCGGACAAACGCGTCCGTAGAGGTCTGAGAACCCGTTGCGAGGAAAGCCACATTGCCGAAGCGGTCAACCACAATCGAGGTCGGGACGCCATTGAGCCCGAAACCCGCAAAGAGGTTGAACGTTTCATGCCCGACCGGGAACGTCAGGCCATGCGACGCCACATATTCCGTCAGCTTCGCATCGTCATCGTTTTCATCGATGCTCAGCGCAAAGACTTCCACCTTGTCCTTGTACTGCTCATAGGCTTCCTCCAGGAAGGGGAACTCCGATTCACACGGGCCGCACCACGTTGCCCAGAGGTTAATCAGCACCATTTCCTTCTCCTTCAAGGTTTCGGAGAGGGTATGGGAAACGCCGTTAATGTCCGTAAAGGTAAAATCGGGCATGGGCGCGCCAAGCGCGTACACCAAGGCAGTTTCTTCCGCCAGTGCAGCGCAGCCGAGGCACATCGCCAGTGCCAGAACCAGTGCCAGCATCTTCTTCATGAGGATTGCTCCTTTCACGTTCTGCGGCTTCCACCGCAGTCTTACAAAAATTATAAGGGGAAAAATGCATGATGTCAACCGAAAAAACTTCATAAATACAATTGGCGTGCGCAGCGCCCCTTTTTTTCGCCTCCAACAGCAGCGAAGAAGCGTAAGATTGTTTGGTATTCCCATAACCAAAAAGCCCTGCCGCATTCACGACAGAGCCTTTTTGTGCCTTGATTACGCCTTGCCAGCGCAGCCCAGCACATCCACAATCTTGTGGGCAACCATCGCCTTCACCGCGGCGCGGGCAGGCTTCAGGTACTGACGGGGGTCAAAGTGATCCGGATGCTCCGCAAAGTACTTGCGGATGCTCGCGGTCATCGCCAGACGAATGTCGGAGTCGATGTTGATCTTGCAGACCGCCATCTTCGCCGCCTTCGCCAGCTGCTCTTCCGGAATGCCAATTGCGTCGGGCATATTGCCGCCGAACTGGTTGATTTCCTTCACGAACTCCTGCGGGACAGAAGAAGCGCCGTGCAGGACGATCGGGAAGCCGGGCAGACGCTTGGAGCATTCTTCCAGCACCTCGAAGTGCAGCTGGGGCTTCTGACCGGGCTTGAACTTGTACGCGCCGTGGGACGTGCCGATGGCAATCGCCAGCGAGTCGCAGCCCGTGCGGGTCACAAACTCTTCGACTTCTTCCGGATGGGTGTACATTTCCTGACCATGCTCCACCTTCACGTCGTCTTCGACGCCGGCGAGCGTGCCGAGTTCCGCCTCGACGACCACGCCGTGGTCATGGGCATACTCGACGACCTTGCGGGTCAGGGCGATATTATCCTCAAAGGACTTGGAGGAAGCGTCAATCATGACGGACGTGAAGCCGCCGTCGATGCAGCTCTTGCACAGCTCAAAGCTGTCGCCGTGGTCAAGGTGCAGCGCAATCGGGATATCGGGGTTCTCGATAACCGCCGCTTCCACCAGCTTCACCAGATAGGTGTGGTTGGCATACGCGCGCGCGCCCTTGGACACCTGCAGGATGACGGGAGCCTTCAGCTCACCCGCCGCCTCGGTGATGCCCTGAATGATTTCCATGTTGTTGACGTTGAAAGCGCCGACCGCATAGCCGCCGTCATACGCCTTCTTGAACATTTCCTTCGTCGTAACAAGCGCCATTGGATTTTCCCTCCTGATGCAATAATGTAGGGTTTCCACCGAATCTATTATAGCACATTCTGCCGAAATAGAAAAGGGGGTTTTTTCACAAGTTGTATTTTCTTTCACAAAGTTTTGGAGAAAAAAACGACCTCATCCCCCGTTTCGGCGGATGAAGCCGTATCAGCACGCGGAAGCAGCCTGAAAGAGAAGTCCACTCAATCGCGCGAAAGGGTCAAGCGTAGGGATTTCATCCCGTTTCATTCGCCCTTGGGTTTTCCCCAATTAACACGCGGAAGCAGCCTGAAAGAGAAGTCTACTCAATCGCGCGAAAGGGAGTCCAGAGGGTCGAAGACCCTTTGGTGGAGTCCAGAGGCAAAGCCTCTGGTTACTGCCCCTCTTCCGTCCGCTCCACCGTGCCGACGTAGATGATTTCGCTCTTCGCCTTGTAGGTGTCGGTGTACATCAGCTTGCGCTCGGTTTCCGCGCCGCCCACATACTTCACCAGGTAGCTTTCCACCACACAGCCGTCGGTTGCCTTGCGGTAGGTGTACTCTTGGTCAACATAGGTGGCGTAGGTGTGGTTCGTGTCCTTGCGGTATTCCGGCTCGGTCGGGGCGGGCAGGGTCTGCACCGTCACCGTCTCCAGCTCGTACTTCACGCCCTTGCCGAGGCTCTCGCCGTAAATCGACACCACGCACACCTTGTGCGACTTGTCGTAGCGGCTGTCCTTCATCACCGTCGCGACGATGAAAATCGTGCTGTTCGTGTCGTTGCGGAACTTGAAGTCAATGCGGTTGTCGGATACCGTCGCGTCCTTGCCGTAGTCGGTGTAGCCCACCGCGTCGGAGTGCGGCTCGCGCTTGAGAATCGTCATGTTCGCCTTCGCCGCCGCGAGGTACATCGTCGTGCTCGCCTGACACACGCCGCCGCCGTAGCCCATGCGCTGATCGCCATACGCGTACTCAATCGCCTGATAGAAGCCGTTTGCCTTCGTGCGCTTGCCCACAACCGTATTGAAGGAGAAAGTTTCGCCCGCTGCAAGCATCTTGCCGTTGATGCGCTCGAACGCCACCTGAATGTTCAGGTTGCGGTTCTCCGTGCTGGTGGTCGAAATCGGGGTGTACGCCGTCGCGCGCAGCTGAATCTGCGGCTCCAGCATGGCTTTGGTCGTGGTCGGCTGAAGCTCGCGCGTCGTCAGCTCCACCTCGCCGCTGACCAGGGACGACATCATCTGGTACACCTGATTTTTCGCCTCGGTCGTGTCCATATAGCGCCCGACGGTCTCCGGCTGAATCGTCAGCGGATTGTTGAAATTGTTGTAATCGAAGATAATATGCGCATCCACCGGCTGGATGTACGCCTGCTGCGCGATGCTGAGCAGGATGTTGTCAATCACCACATTGTCGCCGCTGGGCGTGGCGGAATAGCCCTCGTAGGGATTTTCCGCCAGCGCGTCCATCGTGGCTTTGCGCGCGTCAATGCCGCCTTCTGTGTGCCCCGGCTGCCACGCCGCGTCGAGGGCTTCCTGCACATCGACGGTCATGTTCAGGTCGGCGCTCGTGATTTCCCTCACCAGCTGACCGGCGTACATTAGGCGCACCTTCCACGCGTCGCGCTGCTGATTCGCGTGCGCCGTGACCGCCTCTTCCGCCTCCGCGCGGGTCATGCCGCCGAGGTGGATGCCGTCCACATACACGTTCGGGACGTACTTGTCGTCATACGCCGTCACCGACGCGACCAGTGCTTCCCGCTCGTTCTGCTCCTGGATGGCATTGCTGATGGCGCCGCCCGCCGCGACCAGCCCGCAAATTACCGCCACCGCGCACGCGCAGAACAGGATGCGCTTGAGCAGCTTTTTCCCCGACGGCTTGCGGCGGATAGGCTCGTTCTTCGGCTCGCGATGCTCCGGATTGAAGCCCCCCAGCCCCGCCGGCGGATGATTGCCGCCGCCATTGCCGCCATTGCCGCCGTTTCCGCCATTGCCGTTCGCCGGATACTGCGGAAAATTCGTCGGATACATCGGCTGCTGCCATCCGCCATAGTTCTGCTGCGGATACGGCGGATTCTGCGTGCGCTGCGGATTCATCGGCTGATTGGGCATCATCTGCCCGCCGCGAATCGGCTGATTGCGCCCAGTGTTCATGCTTGTCGGGTTCTGCCCCCACGAGAACTGCTCCAATTGGTGCGCCGCATCGAGCGGCTGCACGCCGTTGTTCCAGCCCTGCTGCGGCTGCATGGGCGTCCCCTGCACGCCGCGGAAGCCGCACATTTTCCCGCTTTGCGCATATTGGCTCCCCTGCCCCGGCTGATTCATCCCCTGCGGGCGCATCGGCTGAGCCGCACCCATCGGCTGGGCCGCACCCATCGGCTGAGCCGCACTCATCGGCTGAGCCGCGCTCATCGGCTGCATGGGCGGATTGGCGCTCTGCTGCGCGGGGGGCGGCTGCGGATTCCGGCGCGGCGGATTTGTCGGCTGCATGGGCGTGTCTTCCGTGCGGATAAGGGGGATGCTGTTGTCCAGCGTCTGCTGCCCGGCATACTGCGCCGCGTTCAGCTGCGTGCGGCGGCGGCGCGGCTGCTTGTTGTCGTTGAATTCGGACATGGTTTCAGCACCCCTTTCTGATGGCAATTCGGTATTTTTCATCTTATATCACATGATTTCAGCAGCTTCCACTGCTTGCAGCAATTTCTCCACATCATCGGCCGACCTTGCCCACATCGGCGCGGTGCAGCCGACCATGCCGTGGCGGTCGCCATCGCCATGGAAGTCACTGCCGCCGGTGACCAGAAAGCCCATGCGCCGCGCGGTCAAATCCAGCAGGGGCGTGGCGCGTCCGGCGGACGGGTGGTAAACCTCAACGCCCCGCAAGCCCTGCTCCTGCCAAACGCCGAGCAGATGGCGCAGCAGCGCGCCGGTTTTCTCCAGCTCCATCGGGTGCGCCAGAACGGGCACGAAGCCGCTTTCCCGCATCAGCGGCAGCGCCTCCGCCATGCTCAAGCGCTCCCCCGCCACATACGCCGGTGCGCCATCCGCCAGAAAGCGGTCAAACGCCTCGCGCGTGTCCACCACGTAGCCGCGGCTGACCATCGCGCGGGCGATATGCGGCCGACCGACGCTGCCCTTGGCTTCGCGGGCGATTTCGTCGTAATCCAGCGGATAGCCCAGCGCGTTCAGCTTCTCCACCATCTGCCGCGCGCGTCCGAGCCGCATTTGGGACAGTGCCCGAACCTTGCGGTGCAGGGGCGTATCCATCCCGCGCCCGTAGCCGAGCAGGTGCAGGCCGGGCATATCGCGCAGGGACAATTCGACACCTTGCAGAATCGGCATCGGCGTGGGTTTTCCCAGCAGCTGCGCCGCGCCGTCAAACGTGTCATGGTCGGTCACAGCCAAGAGCGTCACGCGGTGCTTGTCCGCCAGCGCCACCAGCTCCGCGGGCGTAAGCAGCCCGTCGGAGGAAGTGGTGTGGGTGTGCAAATCAGGCTTCATGGGGGTCAGTTGGGTGATTTTCGGGCGCATCCGCCGTCTTATCAGGCGTTTCCGCGCTCTTTTCAGGCGTTTCGGCGGACTTTTCGGAATTTTCTTTCTTCTTTTCGTCCGCCATATCCTGCATCATCACATCGCCCGTGGTACGGGTGTCGGCATCCTGAATATCCGGCAGCGCGCCCGTTTCCATCAGGGTGACGAACTCGCGGCGGCTGATGGTGTCGTACTTGAGCAGCGCGTCCACCAGCTTCTCCATGCGGTCGCGGTTGGCGCTCAGGGCATCCACCGCCTTCTGGTAGCATTCCTCCAGCAGGCGCTTGACTTCCGCGTCGATGCGCGCCGCCATTTCTTCGCTGTACCCGCGGCTCTGCCCGAACTCCATGCCGACGAACACTTCCTGATCGCCGTCAAGATAGACCGGGCCCAGCTTTTCGCTCATGCCGAACTGCGTCACCATGCGGCGGCAGACCTCCGTCGCCTTCTTCAGGTCGCTCGTTGCGCCGGTGGTGAACTCGCCCAGATAAAGCTGCTCCGCGGCATGACCGCCCAGCCCCATCGCCACGAAGTCCATCAGCTGGCTGTAAGTCTGCAAATCGTCCTCTTCCGTCGGCAGGGACAGCGTGTAGCCGCCCGCCTGCCCGCGCGGGACGATGGTAATCAGGTGCACCTCGTCGCAGTTGGGCAGGACGTGCCCGACGATGGCGTGACCCGCCTCGTGGATGGCGACCATGCGCTTGTCGCGCTGCGTCACCTTGTGGCTGCGCTTCTCCGGGCCCATCTGCACGCGGGAGATTGCCTCCACCAGCGTCTGCTGATTGATGGCCTTCAAGCGCCCGCGCGCCGCCAGAATCGCGGCTTCGTTCATGATGTTTTCCAGCTCCGCGCCGGTGGAGAAAGGCACGCGCTTGGCGATATTCTCCAAATCCACATCATCCGCAAGGGGCTTGCCCTTGGCGTGCACCTTCAGGATGGCAACACGCCCCGCCATATCAGGGTAATTGACGAGAATCGTGCGGTCAAAGCGGCCGGGACGCAGCAGCGCGGGGTCAAGAATGTCGCGGCGGTTCGTCGCCGCCATGACGATGACACCCTCGTTGATTGCGAAGCCGTCCATCTCAACCAGCAGCTGGTTCAGCGTCTGCTCGCGTTCGTCGTGTCCGCCGCCCAGACCCGCGCCGCGATGGCGACCCACCGCGTCAATCTCATCAATAAAGATGATGGACGGGGCAGCGCGCTTGGCTTGGTCGAACAGGTCACGGACGCGGCTCGCGCCCACGCCCACGAACATCTCCACAAAGTCAGAGCCGGAAATGGAGAAGAACGGCACGCCCGCCTCGCCCGCAACCGCCTTTGCCAGCAGGGTTTTGCCCGTGCCGGGCGGGCCGATGAGCAGCACGCCCTTGGGGATGCGCGCGCCCATGTCAATGTACGCCTTGGGGTTGCGCAGGAAGTCCACCATTTCCTTGAGTTCTTCCTTCTCTTCCTCCGCGCCCGCGACGTCGGCGAACGTCACCTTGTTCTTGTTCGGGTCATGGATGCGCGCCCGGCTTCTGCCGAAGTTCATCACCTTGCCGTTGCCGCCGGTCTGCGCGCGCATAATCAGCCAGAACATCACGCCGCAGAGCACCAGCGAAATTGCCAGCGGAATCAAATCATACCACCACGGGGTGGTCAGCGGCTGACGGTAGATGATGGTGAACGCCAAATCCTTGACGGACACCTCGTCCAGCGGCTTATTAAGCTTCGCCGCCTGCATCTGCCGCGCGGTGACGATGAAATCAGCGCCGATGGTGGTTTCAAAATCGTAGTTTTTGTCGGGGAAATCCGCGTCGGCGACCGTTGTTGTTGTCGTCACGCCCACCAGCGACGTGCCGCGGATGGCGACGGAGCGAACCTGCCCCTCCTCAATCATCGTCAGCAGCTGGGGATAGGTGATGCGGCGGTCACGGGTATTGCTGCCAAAGCCGTTGGTGAACAGCATCGAAATGGTGAGCACCATCAGCAGCAGAACCGCGACGTAGCCGAACATCCCGCGAGACTTCTTCAATGCGAGCATCCTCCTTCCGTTCCAGCGCCATCCGCCTGTTGCGGCGTATACCCATATAGACGAATGACGTGTGCGGAAAAATCCATCTTTACAAAAATTTTATCTTTATTGGGGGAAGAATCGGCTGATTTATTCGCGCGCCGCGCCGTACACGCGGCTGTCCAGCACGCCGATGTCCGGCAGATTGCGGTACTTCTCGGCGAAATCCAGCCCATAGCCGACGACGAACTCATCCGGAATCTTGAAGCAGTGGTAATCCACCGTCAGGTTGTGTTCGGGATTGCGGCGGTCGGGCTTGTCCAGCAGCGTCGCAATGCGGATGGAGGACGCGCCGCGGCCCATCAAATACTTGCCGAGGTAGAACAGCGTGTTGCCGCTGTCCACAATGTCCTCCACAATCAGCACATCGCGCCCCTTGATGGACACGGACAGGTCTTTCTCCAGATTGACCACGCCGGAGGACTTGGTGGAGTTGCGATAGCTCGAAAGCGCCATGAAATCCAGCGTCACGGGCAAATCGACTTCGCGGATGAGGTCGGAGAAGAAGACGCTCGCGCCCTTCAAAATGCAGACCATCACCAGATCGCGACCCTGATAGTCGTGGGTGATTTCCCGTCCCAGCTGGGCAACGGCCTTCTGGATGTCCTCACGCTTGACGAGAATCTTCGTCATGTCTTGATACAGCTTGGCATTGGTGTCCATCGTGTTGTCCTCCTAAATATATGTAGGTTTCTATGTTGACTTAGTTGGCGTTGTCCTTTTTTTCGCGCAGGGGTGCGCCGCAGCGTTTGCACTGTTCGAGCTTGTCGTAGGGGTCATCCTCAATCTGCGACCACTTGATGACGCCGGACAGCGGGCGGTATTTCGGATTGAGCGATTCGCAATTCGGGTCAATGTGGTAGTACGTTCCGCCTTCGGGATTGTAGTAAATCAGCAAGTCCGGATGGCTGGTGTTCAGCACAGGCTGGGTGGCAAGGGCGTTGGTCGGGGTGGCGGTGCTTTCCTGCTCGTTGCTTTGCAGCGTCGCGGGGTCAACGTACCACACGCCGTCCTCCTTGACCATGCGCACCTTCCACAGGTAGACGCTTTCGCCCAGGGTGTTGTTCTTGTTGATGACGGCGCGCACGGTGACCATGCGGGCGATGTCGTTCGATGTGCCCGTGATGGCCGTGAAATCCCAGCTGACGGGCGTGCGGTTGGTCAGCACCTCGCCGAAGAGCTTCTGCGTCACCGCGTCCGTGCCGCCCTTGATGCTGCTGCGCCACGACGGGGCCGTCAGGTTGACCATTTGGCTGATGGCGTTGTTCTTCCACAGCGTGAAGAAGGAATGCAGCTGCGCGTAGCACTCCTCGGAGTCATCCACAGGCGTCGCGGTGGGCGTGGGCGCAGGATTGGGCGTGTCCGTCGCGGTCAGGTTGACATCGAGGTTATTGCCCGATGTACTCCCCTGCTGCATCTGACCGGACTGATTCGGCTGCGCGGGGTTTTGGTTATCCGCCGCATTCGTCGCCAGTGCGCTGACGAGGCAGACGACCGCCGCCGACGCCAGCAAAAGCGACAGCACCAGCCGCGCGTTGGGCGTAACCAGCTCGCGGAGCCACAGCGCGGCGATGCTCGCCACCGCGCCGACGAGGACGACCCACTTCACCGCCGTCCACGCAAACACCATGCTCAAGATGAAAAGAATCGGCAGCACGCCGAACATCAATACTTTTGCAATCGTATCCCACGGAATTTCCCTGTGCGCCGCCGGCTGCACCCGGAAGCCGCTGCGCCCCGACGTCGGGTACACGCGCTGACCGTCGGGGGTGTACTGCGCGTACTGCTGCTCCGGCGGCAAATCCGTTTCCTGCGGATTCTGCTGGCTGTACCCCTGCTGCTCGTAGGGCTGCTGATACCCGCCAGGCTGCACAAACCCCTGCTGGTCATACGGCTGCTGCTGATAAGGCTGCTGGGCGTATGGCTGCTGATAGCCCTGCTGCTCATAGCCCTGCCCATACGGCTGCTGATAACCTTGCTGACCGTATGGCTGCTGATATTCCTGCTGACCATAGGGCTGCTGGTATCCCTGCTGACCATAGGGCTGCTGATAATCCGCATACCCCTGCTGACCATATGGCTGCTGCCCATAGCCGTTTTGCGGCGCGTAGCCCTGACCATAGGCATCATTGGGCGCGTAGCCGCCATTCGGGGCATAGCCCTGCGCCGGCGGATAATTGCCCTGCGAAAAACCGGGCTGCTGAGGATTCTGTCCGGCGTCCCCGGCGCCATCATAGGGTGGACGGCTGTTGCTCATCCGGCTTCCTTTCCTTTCTTCCGCGCGATTGTGCGCGAAGTTCCCTGCCGCGCCTGCGGACGGAGGAATTGCACCCTCCCGCGCGCGGACTTTCACGCAAGCGCCTGAATCGCGCTTTACATGATAACGCATCTTACAGTATAGCACAAAAAAATGGCTTGTAAATAATAAATCGGAAAAATTCACGGTTTGTTCGCCTGTAAGCCTGTAAATATGGAAAGAATTCCACTTCCGTGCGCCTTTTATTCCGCATTCCGCATTCCAAATTCCGAATTTGCCCCCTTGCAAAACGCCTCAACCTATGGTAAGATAGAGCGTGCCGACGAAAGTCAGCGAAATATTGGAAGCGATGACCGGGAAACAGTAGCGCGTGCAAGTCCCCTTCCTATTTCCAAATGAGAATGTGCCAAGATGCGAAGCGAATTTTTTCTGCTGGCTAACGGGAGTGAAACGCAGCGTAGCAGCGCTACGCTAAGTGGAACGAGCGGACGCCAGAAGGAAAAAGGCGCGAGCAGATGGCACAGGCGAATGCAGGAAATAGGATATCAGAGAGCCGCCGGGTGGTGCGAGGCGGCAGGGCGCACGGCGTGAACCTTCATCCCGTGAGTTTTTCGGCGTGGGCAGCCTTATCGCCCATCAAGCGGCGGCAGCGGGGTTTTTTCCTTTGCCGCAAGACGAGTGGTACCGCGGATTCAGTCCGTCTCATCAAACGATGGGACGGGCTTTTTTCATCCAACTGTAAGGAGGAACATCCGGAATGAACGAGAAGATCGAAGCCCTGAAAAGCAGCTTTGATTCCGAGCTGAAGAAGATCGCCAACATGGTGGATCTGGAAGCCCTGCGCGTGAATTACCTCGGCCGCAAGGGCAAAGTGACCGACGCGCTCAAGGGCATGGGCAGCTTGACCGACGAGCAGAAAAAGACCGTCGGGCGCGAGACGAACGAGCTGAAAACCGCCATCACCGTCGCCTTGGCGGAAAAGCTGGAAGCGCTCAAGGCACAGGAATTGCAGCGCGAAATCAACGCCCTGCCCGAATTTGACATTTCCATGCCGCCGGACATGACCCGCGGGTCGTATCACCCGATCACGCTGGTGCAGCGCCAGTGCGAGCAGGTGTTCAAGTCGATGGGCTTCACGGTGGAGGATTACGCCGAGGTCGTGACGGACTACGAGTGCTTCGAGAGCCTGAACATTCCGAAGTTCCACCCCGCGCGCGACATGCAGGACACCTATTATCTGGACAACGGGCAGCTGCTCAAAACGCAGACCTCCGCCGCCCAGAACGCCATCTACCGCCGCTACCGCGACGCGCTGGTGAACGACGGCGTGCCGATCAAGGCGATTTTCCCCGGCCGCTGCTTCCGCAACGAGGCGACCGACGCCTGCCATGAGAACACGTTCTTCCAGATGGAAGGCATCATGGTGGACAAGGATATTTCCATCGCGAACCTGATCTACTTCATGAAAACGATGCTGAGCGAGGTGTTCCGCAAGGACATCAAAGTCCGCCTGCGTCCGGGCTTCTTCCCGTTCGTTGAGCCGGGCTTTGAGCTGGATATCTCCTGCCTCATCTGCGGCGGCACGGGCTGCCCGTCGTGCAAGCATTCCGGCTGGCTGGAGCTGTGCCCCTGCGGCATGATTCACCCCGAAGTATTGAAGGCCGGCGGCATCGACCCGGAGCAGTACACCGGCTTCGCGTTCGGCTTGGGCATGACGCGCCTTGCCATGATGAAGTACGGCGTGAAGGACATTCGCGACCTGAACAGCGGCAGCCTGACGCGCCTGGCGCAGTTCACGGACGACGAGTAATGCGGAGGAAAGACGAACATGCTGATCTCAATGAACTGGATTTCCGACTTCGTTGACCTGACGGGCCTTGACAAGATGGCGCTGATTCGCCAGTTCTCCCTGTCCACGGCGGAAGTTGAGAATGAAATTTTCCACAAGGGCGCGGATTTGTCCGGCGTTGTCGCCGCGCAGATCGTCAGCGTAGAGAATCACCCCGAATCCCACAAGCTGCACCTGCTGAAGGTGGACGCGGGCGACGGGCAGCTGACCGACGTGGTCTGCGGCGCGCCGAACGTGCAGCTGGGCATGAAAACCGCGTTCGCGAAGGTGGGCGCGCAGCTGGGCGACATCACCATCAGCCCGCGCAAGCTCGCCGGGTACACGTCCTACGGCATGTGCTGCTCGGAGAAGGAAATCGGCATCAGCGACGACAATTCCGGCATCATGGTCATCCCGGAGGACGTTCCCTGCGGCACGGATTTGAAGGCGCTCTACCCCATTGACGATATTATCTTCGAGGTGGACAACAAGTCCCTGACGAACCGCCCCGACCTGTGGGGGCACTACGGCATGGCGCGCGAATTCTCCACCCTGTCCGGCCGTCCGCTGAAAGCCCTGCCCGTGGCGGATTTGGCGGCGTACAACAATCTGCCCGCCATCGACATGAAGATTGAAGACCCGCTGTGCCAGCGCTACTCCTGCCTGCGGGTGGAGAACATCAACCGCCACGTCAGCCCGATGGCGATGCGTATCCGCCTGAACTACTGCGGTATGCGCGACATCAACTTCCTCGCCGACCTGACGAACTACCTGATGCTGGAAATGGGGCAGCCGATGCACGCCTTCGACAGCCGCAAGGTGGAGAAAATCCGCATCCGCCGCTTCCCGGAGAGCTTCCCTTTCCAGACGCTGGACAAGGTGGAGCGCACCATCGACCCGAACACGCTGATGATCTGCAACGGCGACAAGCCGGTTGCCATCGCGGGCATCATGGGCGGTCTGGACAGCGAAATCGTCGATGACACGACGAGCCTGACGCTGGAATCCGCCACCTTCGACGCGGCGTCCGTCCGCAAGAGCAGCGTCCGCCTCGCCCACCGCACCGACGCCTCCGCCCGCTACGAAAAGAGCCTTGACCCGGAAATGACGACCGTCGCCATCGCCCGCTTCATCAAGCTTTTGCAGGAATACGACCCGGAAATGCGCGTCACCTCCCGCCTGACCGACGAGTACGCCTTCCACTATCCGAAGGTGCAATTGTCCTTTGACAAGGCGTTTGTTGACCGCTACACCGGCATCAACATCTCCTCCGACGAAATCATGCACACGCTGACCGCGCTTGGCTTCACCATGACGCGGGACGGCGATTCCTTCACCGCGGACGTGCCCTCCTGGCGCGCGACGAAGGACGTGACCATCAAGGCGGACATCATCGAGGAAATCACCCGCATCTACGGCTACGACAACTTCGACCTGCACACGGCGGAATCCCCGCTCTACCCGGTTCGCATGTCCACCGAAAAGACGGTCGAGGACAAATTGAAGGACATTCTCGTCAAGCGCTATTCGCTGCACGAGGTGCATTCCTACATCTGGCAGTACGCCGACGACTACAAGAAGCTCGGCATCGCCGTTGAGGACAACGTGAAGCTGCTCAACGCCTCCAACCCCAACATCGAGACGCTGCGCCGCTCCATGATTCCCACCCAGCTGTGCCAGGTGAAGGTCAACACGGGCTATGCGCCGTCGTTCGGCATCTTTGAAATCGGTCACGTCATCGACGGCGTGGACGAGAACAAGCTGGCGAAGGAGCACAAGAAGCTGTGCGTGACGCTCTTCAGCAAGGTCGATAACGTGGAAACGCTGTATTTCCGCCTGCGCGACATGCTGTGCGTCGCCGTGAGCGACATCCTGCACAAGGATTTGTCCTTCCACGCAATGACCGCGACCCACTCCTATGAGCATCCGAAGAACCTGAACGCCATCGTGCTGGACGGCGTTGAACTCGGCGAAATCGGCGTGGCGCACCCGGTTGTCGGCAAGAACATCGACAAGAAGGCGGCGATTGTGTTTGCCGAAATCGACACGGAAGCGCTTGCGTCCATCGCGCCCGCGCCCATCGTCTACCGCGAGCCGTCCCGCTTCCCCGGCATGGAGCAGGATTTGACCTTCGTGGTCAATCGCTGCCAGCCGATTCTGGACGCGGTGAAGGCGGAGAACTCCCCGCTGGTGCAGAAAGTGACCGTGCTGGGCACATACAGCGACATCACCGGCAAAACCATCACGATTCGCCTCTCCTTCTCGCACCCGGAGCGCACGCTCACCCGCGACGAAGTGCAGGCGGTTGTTGACGGCGTGGTTGCGCGGCTGAAGGGTCAAGGGATTGAACTGAAGAAGTAACTTCCTCTATATATGCATCTTTCTTCCTCCGAAACGCGGCTGTGTTTCGGAGGTTTTTTCGGTTCTTCACGGAATCTTGGGGGAAAAGCAGCTTGGGGGCGCGTCTGCGGACGCGCAAAGTTACTGGCAGGGACGCTTCGC